>Ga0070735_10000058_pt1 | contig 138652 bp, 129 predicted proteins | sample Coa_R1_FD_66443 | JGI IMG/M metagenome (GOLD analysis project Ga0070735, IMG submission 66443) | Surface soil microbial communities from Centralia Pennsylvania, which are recovering from an underground coalmine fire - Coalmine... | ecosystem: Environmental > Terrestrial > Soil > Unclassified ... | reverse complement strand
CCCACATCACAAACGGCGCGTACCGCCTCCATCCGGCGGAATGGGCCGTGGGCGACGCGGCGGCGACCGTGGCGGTGTTTTGCCTGCGCGCCGGGGTGACGCCGCAGGCGCTCGCCGCCCGTGCCGATCTTCGCCGCAGGGTGCAGCTCTTGCTGCTCGACGAACAGATTCCCGTCTACTGGTACGACGATGTCCCGCTCCGGCACCCTGCGTTTGCGGCGACACAACTGCTCGCCGTCGAGCGCATCTGGGAGGGGAACGACGCAGACCTGCACTTCTCCCCCGACCTCGCGATGCGCACGGACGAAGGAAAACGGCGGATCGCCGCCGCGGCGGCGAGCATCCGCAAGTGGGGCGGGACCGCCGATCCGGAATCGGCCGCGTTGGAGCCGGCGCCCGAGGACGACGTTCTTCCGCTGCGCCGGGACGCGGCCGCCACCCTGATCGCGCTCAGCGTGCCCGGTGCCACCGCGCCCGAACCGGCCGCCGGGTCCGGGGCCATCACGCGGGCGGAACTTGCGATCTGGCTGGCCGACCTCGTACGCTCCGCAATCGAGCGCCACGCGCCGGCGTCCTGACCGGCGCCCGAGGACGCACCGCGCCACCCACAGTTTCCCATCCAGTCAGGGCCTCCACGCGCCCGCAGGCCGCGGGGCACGATCGGCCCGTGTATGCACTGCATGCCTGATTGGAGAATCGGTGGTCAACCCGATACCGAGGGGGAAGTCGGAGTGATAGATTTGGCGCGGCGGCTCCTGTGCCGTCCGGGCGAACGTGCGCACGCATCGGTCGCGCCCGCGCACCTAAGGGAGGTGGCGAGATGAAAGTCATCACCGCCGGGGCACCGCGTGCAATCCGAGAACATCCGGGCTTCAACTGGAAGCCGTTTCTGCCGGTGCTGCTGGCCCTGGCGATCGCGCTGATCGGACCGTTTCCCGGACTGACGCGCGCGGCTTGGCTCTACTTCGCGCTCTTCGCGGGCGTGATCGCCGCACTCATCCTCGAGCCGCTCCCCGGCGCTGCGGTCGGCCTGATCGGCGTCGGTCTCGCCACCGCGCTCGGCCTTATCCTCGGCCCGCGGCATCGATCACCTGGGGGCTATCGGGGTTTTCCGACACCACCGTCTGGCTGATCTTCGCAGCCTACATGGTGGCCCTCGGATATCAAAAGACCGGCCTTGGCCGGCGCATCGCGCTGTCCTTGGTCAAAGCGCTTGGCGGGCGGACCCTCGGGCTGGGATACGCGGTGGCCCTAAGCGACCTGGTGCTGGCCCCGTTCACCCCCTCGAACACCGCCCGCAGCGGCGGCACCATCTACCCCATCGTCGAGAGCATCCCCCCGTTGTACGGGTCGCTCCCGGGGCAGACGGCGCGAAGGATCGGGTCATACCTGATCTGGACGGCGCTGGCCACCACGTGCGTGACGAGCTCGATGTTCCTCACCGGCGTCGCGCCGAATTTGCTCGGCGTGGCGCTCGTGGCCAAGATGGCGAAGGTCAGTTTCAGTTGGGGCCAGTGGTTCATGGGATTCCTGCCGCTCGGAATCCTCCTGTTCCTCAGCGTGCCGCTTGTGATCTACTGGCTGTACCCTCCGGAGATCAAGCGCAGTGACAACGTGCCGGCCTGGGCCGCCAGCGAGCTGAAGAAGATCGGCCCTCTGACCGCGGGAGAGCTCAAGATGGCGGCGCTCGTGATTCTGGCGCTGACGCTCTGGATCGGCGGCGCGAGTTGGATCAACGCGACCGCCGTGGCGGTGGGGATCGTCGCGCTGATGATCGTGCTCGGGGTCATCTCGTGGGACGACGCATTGGGGAACCGGCAAGCGTGGAACGTGTTGATCTGGTTCGCCACGCTGGTCACCCTCGCCGACGGGCTCAGCCGGGTCGGTTTCCTCGCGTGGTTCGCGCACGGGGCGGCAGGGGTGTTGCACGGCGTGCCGATCATGACGTTCGTCCTGGCCTCGGTGGCGCTCTTCTTCCTGATGCACTACATGTTCGCGAGCATCACGGCGCACACGGCCGCGCTGCTCCCCGTGTTCCTGGTCGCGGCGGCGGGCGTCCCCGGCGTTCCGATCAAGTTGCTCGCCCTGGCGCTTCTGTACACCCTGGGCCTCATGGGAATCCTGACTCCTTATGCGACCGGTCCGGGGCCCATCTACTTCGGGAGCGGCTACATCAGCCGGAAAGACTTCTGGATTCTGGGGCTGATCTTCGGCGCGATCTTCCTGGCGGGCCTGCTGTTCATCGAGGTGCCCTATCTGTCGACGCTCTACCGCTAACACGAGAGAGAAGCGAACCTCGTTGATCAGAGGGACGCGGGCCGGCCGTCGGTAGCCGGGCTTGAGCGGGCGAGGGCCGTTGGTCCGGTCGTGCAGACGCAGGTCTGCGCGGCGTTCAGCCCCTTAGATATTCCTCCCGCAGCGGGTAGAAGACATCCAGCACCCGCGCGGGGCCGCCGGACGCACGGGCGGCGTGGCGCGTACCGCCCGGGATCACATAGGCATCCCCCGGCCGCAGCGCCCGCCGCTCCTCACCGATCTGCATCTCAATCTGCCCCTCGAGCACCACGCCCAGTTGCTCATGCGGGTGCGAGTGAAGGGCCACGGTGGAATCGGGCGACAAATCGACGCAGCTGATCATCACATGCGCTCCCGCGAGCGGACGCATGGTCACACCCTTCGCAATCTCCTTACCGGGCAGCGCGTTGAGCGACGTGAAGACGTACTCCGCAGCCATGGCATGCCTCCTTGCGACGGGCCTCGTGAGCCGTGCGAGCCCTGCGTCGGAAGGTTTCGCCCGCGTCGGGGACGTCCCTTCAAGAAGAGGAGGCCGCGGCACGACCGGACGGCGTCTCCGGGCGCTGCGGCCCGATCCTGGCGGCCCGTTGGCTCCTAAAGAGGAATTCGCCGGATTTTCTCGAAATGAGAGAGTTGACAACTTGTCGCGGAGGAGGTGAACGTGGTGGCACTCGTAGCGTTTCTCGCACTCATCGGCATCACATTGTGGGCAACCGGCCACCTCATCGTCCGCTGATCGCGACGCTGCAGCGGGACGCCGGTTTCTTTCGATGAGGGGGGTCACCCCCCTCATCGGTCTATCTGGAATGTTTGCGCCGGGGCCGTGCAGGGAAAACAAGCGGTTGAACCTAGTAGCCAGGGGGTGCCTTTCATGGTGTTTGTGTTGTTGGCGCTGCTGATTCTCGCGGCAACGGGGCACATGATCCTGCGCTAGCGGTGAAACGGCGGCCGGCCGCGAGGCTCGCGCCTGCGGCTTCCGCCTGAGCACGAACGGGGCGGTCATTCACTTCCCTTGAACCCGACAGCTGGGCGGTGCGGACACATGAGCGGCGTGCGATGGAAGGCGGTCCTATGGTTGACGGGCGTGCTCCTCGCGCTGGAAGGCGCGGCGCCGCTCTGGTCCGGGGCTCAGACCTCCCCGGGGTCGGCGACCGGTCAGGTGAATCAGGTCGAGTCGGTCACGCTGGCGCACGGGGTCAAGTCGGCGTCGGTGTTCGGATCGGGGCTGCTGACGCCCGTCGATCCCGCGACCACGTTCGTCAACACAGACGTACCGTATGCGATCGTCCGGATCAAAGCACTCGCGCCGGACACAACGGTCGCGCTGCGCCTCGCGGATCCGTCGGGATCCGCCTATGCGGTACAGGCCAAGATACCCGCCCATCGAGGGAACCCCAAGGACTTCGACTTCGCCGCCCCGTTGTACATCCTGGGCACGGACCTCGAGTCCCACACGGGAACCTGGCATGTTCAGATCCTGATCAACAACGCGCCCGCGAGCGACGTGACATTTCAGTGGCAGGCTGCAACCGCTGCGGAACTTGCGAAGCTCAAGGACACGGTGAACCAGTCTCCGCTCACCGCAGACCTGCACTGGCGCTATGGCGCCGCGCTCGGGCTGCTGGGCCACCTGTCGGAATCGATCACGGAGCTTCAGAACGCCATCCGCCTGGACCCCAACTACGCGCTGTACTACATCACGCTCGGACGCGTCTATGAACTGCAAAGCCGTGTCGCCGATGCGACGCAGCAATTTCAGAAGGCACTCAGCGTGCACGGCAGCTTCTACGATAGTGTGTTCGAGGGTTGGGCACGCGCCGGTCTCGTAAAGCTTCAGGCGCACTAGGGCCGTTCCATCGCGATGCACGGTTGGCTCCCTGGATCCGCGGCGTGCAGCGACACCCTGGGCTCGGGTGGCGTGCCGCGCCGATGCGCGTCGTCGGTGGAGCGCTAGGATCGCCGGGAGATGCCGGAGGGTAACCCCAGGGCAACGACCTACCTGCGGACGCTCTGCTTCATCCGGTACGGCGACCGCGTGCTTCTGCTCCAGCGTCGTCACCCGCCCAACCAGGGGCTGTACAACGCCCCCGGCGGCAAGATCGAGCGGGACGAAGATCCGTACGAAGCCTGTCTGCGCGAAGTCCACGAAGAGACGGGGTTCCACCTCCGCAAGATCAGGCTGCGCGCGCTGCTGACGGTGATCAGCCGGACGACCGGTGCCCAGTGGCTGTTGTTTGTGTTCGTGGGGGATCGGCCGGCGGGAGACCCCGACCCCATCGCGACGGACGAAGGGACGCTGCGGTGGGTGCCGCTGTCCGACATCGCCTCCCTGCCGGTGCCCGCGGACATTCCGCTGATTCTCCCCCACCTGTTCACCCCCGATCCCGGCATCCTGATCGGCAAGATCCACGCCGAGGACGACGTGCTCGTGGACTACGAGGTTCGAAACGCCTGACCCAAGACGGTCGGGCCGCGCGAAGGAGTTCCGGGCATCCAGGGACAACAGGATCGTATGCCCGAACAGGTCCTGGTCGTTCCGCGTGCTCGGCTGTTGCCGCACGGAGGGTTTCACGGATTCTGCCGCGAGGGACTCTCGGCGTACCTGACCACGATCGAGGGGTACGCGTTCTTCGCGCCAAGGGATCAGGTCGAAGAGGACGCGAGTCTCAAGCAGATCATCCCCTACGTGGTCCTCCGCCACGACGCGCGCATCTTTCTCGTCGAGCGCACGCGCGGCGGCTCCGAAGCGAGGCTGCGCGACAAACTCTCGATCGGCCTCGGCGGGCACATCAATCCCGGGGATGGCGACGGTGCGGCGGACCGGGTGGCGGCGGGGATGGAACGGGAGTTGACCGAGGAGGTCGACCTGCCCGCGGGATGGCGCGCCAAGCCGATCGGCCTCCTCAACGACGACGTCGAGGCCGTCGGACGCGTGCACTTCGGCCTCGTGTACGTGGCCGATCTTCCGTCACCGGACGTGCGCGTCCGCGAGACCTCCAAGCTCGCGGGCGCGTTTGCCACGCGCGAGGAGGTCCGCGCCGCGTACCCCCGCCTGGAATCGTGGTCGCAGTTCGTCGTAGACGGGGTGGATCTGCTGGAGGTCTAGGCATGCCCGCGTGGACGCTCGAGGCGGCCGGGGTCCACCTCCGGCGCACGCTCGACTCCGGGCAGGCGTTCCGATGGCGTTGGGAGACAAGGAACGGCGGCCCCGATGTGGCCACCGGGATCGTGGGCTCCCACCGGCTCCGCGTCACACAAGACGCTCGAGGCGTTCATCTGCTGGCGCCAGGCACCCCGACCGCGCGCGACGCGCTTGCGCGCTACCTGACGCTGCCGTCCCCGGACGCCACGCGTTCGGGCGGCGACGCACCCGGGCTGCACCGTATCGAAGCGCGCCTCGCCGCAGACGCCGTGCTCGCGCGCGTGCTGCCGCGTACGCACGGCATTGCGCTGCTGGTTCAGGACCCGTGGGAGGTCCTAATCTCGTTCATCGTCTCCCAGAACAACAACATCCCGAAGATCACCCGATCGATCGAAGGTCTCGCCCGCGCGCTCGGAGCACCCCTCGGCGACGGCGCCTACGCGTTTCCGTCACCGGCGCGGCTCGCCGCGTCGCACCCGGCGACGCTCCGCGCCTGCCACCTCGGCTATCGAGCACCCTACGTGCGCGAGGCGGCGCGGCGTGTGGCGGAGGGGCGGCTCGATCTCGACCGGCTCCGGCGCATACCCGAGGCCGAGGCGCGCGAGGCGCTGCGCGAACTCCCCGGCATCGGCGACAAAGTGGCCGACTGCGTCCTGCTGTTCGCGCTTGGCCACGTCACGACGTTCCCGGTCGATGTGTGGGTCCGGCGCGCAGTGGAGCGGCTGTACTTCGGCGGCCGGCCGAGACCGTTGCGGGAGATCCGCGCGTTCGCACGAGATCGCTTCGGCCCGCTCGCGGGCTACGCCCAGCAGCACCTGTTCGTGTACGCGCGCACGCATCTCAGGAATCCCCGCGGGCGCGACACCGTCGCGGTCACCGCGCCCGCAGGCGCTTCCGGGCGAGCGCGGGCCCGCCCGGGCCGATCGCGGGCGTGAGCGCGCGTCCACCCTCACCGCGCGGTAACGGTGATCTCGCCGAGCCCCGGCCCCGTGATCTCGCCGACGACGGCGGCCAAGGTCCCCCGCTCGCGCAACGCTCCACACAGCCGCTCGAGACGGTCCCCAGGCACCGCGATCAGCAGGCCGCCCGAGGTTTGCGCGTCGCACACGATGACCTGCGCGTCCTCGGCGACACCGTCCCAGACGACGGCCTCTTCGAGCGCGGCCCGGTTACGCTCCGTCCCGCCCGGGATCGTCCGCTGCCGGACCAGCGTCCAGGCCTCTTCGAGCACGGGAACCGCCGAGAGGCGGAGGTGCGCGCGCACCGCGGCCGCGCGCGTCATCTCGTGGAGGTGTCCGAGCAGTCCAAACCCCGTCACGTCTGTCGCGGCGGACACGCCGGTCGCGACCATCGCGTCCGCCGCGGCCCGGTTCAGCGTGGCCATGATGCGAATCACCTCGTCGGCCGTCTCGCGCGACGTGCGGCCCTGTTTGATTCCGGTGGTGATCACGCCCATCCCGAGCGGCTTCGTGAGGACCAGGATGTCCCCGGGGCGCGCGGACGCATTGGTCACGACGCGGTCTGGGTGCACAAACCCGGTCACCGCGAGCCCATACTTCGGCTCGGGATCGTCGATCGTGTGCCCGCCGATCACGGTGACGCCGGCCTCGGAGCACTTGTCCGCGCCGCCGCGGAGGATCTCTCCGAGGACATCCAGGGGCAGCGCCGTCCTCGGGAACGCCGCGATGTTAAGCGCGAGGCGCGGAACCGCACCCATCGCGTATACGTCGCTGAGTGCGTTGGCGGCGGCAATCGCGCCGAACCAGTAGGGCTCGTCCACCACGGGCGTGAACACGTCCACGGTCTCGACGAGGGCGAGTTCGGGCGTAAGCCGATACACCCCCGCGTCGTCCGCGGTGTTGGTACCCACGAGGACGGCAGGGTCGGTGATCGGTGGCAGGTGGCGCAACACGTGCGCCAGGTCCGTCGGACTCAGTTTGGATGCTCAGCCGGCGCAGGCCACCATGCTAGTGAGCCTGATCCGGTCGCGCTCGGTCATCGCGTCCTCCCCGTCCGCGCCTCCCGCGCCCGCGGATCCTGACCGCGGGGGCGCCGTCGTGTCCTCATTGTAGCACCGGCGCCGGCGGCGGGGCCGCATGATGAATGCCCCTCCTCATCGGCGCAGGCCCCTGTTATAGTGAGTGGTAGCACATGTGGGAGAACCGCCATGGCGATCAACCTCCACCAACTCAAAATCTTTCACACCGTGGCCAGATCCGGCAGCTTCTCGCGCGCGGCGGCTGAACTGAAAATCAGCCAGCCGTCCGTGAGCATCCAGGTCGGAGATCTAGAGCGCCAGTTCGGCGTCGAGCTCTTCGAGCAGGCGGGGAAGGCCGCCCGGATGACCGAAGCGGGCCGGATCCTCGATGCCTATGCCGGCCGGATCCTGGCGCTCATCGACGAGACGCGCGGCGCGATCGACGAGGTCAAGGGCCTCCGCCGGGGTCGACTCCTGATCGGCGCGACGTCGACGCCCGGGGCCTACCTGCTGCCAGGACTGTTGAGTCGGTTCCGCGAGCAGTACGCGCACGTCGAATTGGGCCTGCGGATCGCCGGGACGCGGCGCATCCAGGAGATGCTGCTGCAGCGCGAGTTGGACCTCGGCGTTGTGGGCGGACACGTCACCCAGCGGGACGTCGAGGCCGTGCCGATCGCCACCGACGAGCTGGTGCTGATCACGGCACCCGGCCATCGGTTCGCGTCGATGCCGTCGGTGGCGACCCCGGACCTCGCCGGCGAGCCGTTCATTCTGCGCGAACGCGGATCCGGCACCCGCGAGGTCGTGGACGAGGCGCTGCATCGTGTCGGCGCCCACCTCACGCCCGCGATGGAACTCGAAGGCGCGGAGATGGTCAAACAAGCCGTGGCCGCCAATCTGGGCGTGTCGATCCTCTCGCGGTGGGCGGTGGCGATCGACGTCGCCGCGGGCCGTCTCTGCATCGCACCGATCGACGGGGTACGGATCACGCGAGAGATTCTGCTCGTCTACCATCGGGACCGCCGCCTGCCGCATCTCGCCCGCGCATTCGCCGAGATGGTGGCACCGGCCTGGCACGCCCCCGCCTCGTCGGGCGCTGCCCCTCCCGCGGCGGGTCGCGCGTAGCCGGCGCCCGCGCCGGCCGCGCCGCGCACCGACACACTCCAGCGAGAGGGGGAGTTTCATGGAGATCTTTGAGATCCTCAAGGACCGCCTGTATCAAAGCGGCGCGCCGGAGGAAGCGGCCGAGTGGGCGTCGATTCACGCCCTCGGCATCGATACGGTCGTCGACCTCTTCGGGACGCTGGACCCCGGCGTGCCGACGGAACCCAACTCGATCCTCTACATCTTCTGGCCGATCGCGGACCATGCGGAGCTCCCCGATCTCACGATCCTGAACGTCCTGGTTGACACCGTGGTGCGCCTCATTCAACTGAACCACAAGATACTCGTCCACTGCCACCGCGGCAAAAGCCGCTCGGGACTCATCAACGCGCTTGTGGCCATGAAGATCTTCGGGATCACCGGCGCGGAGGCCGTCGACCTCGTGCGGCGCCAGCGGCCGGGGGCGCTCGCCAACCCCGTGTTTGCGGCCTATCTCGAGGCGCTCCCCGCGCCGGCTCGATCCGCGACGCCGACGACGTGACGGGCCGTCCTCACGCCTGATCGGCCCGCCCGCGCCCGGTGACGTGTGCCCGCAGGGCGCGCTATTTCTCGGTCATCCAGGTCGTCCGCAGACCGATGTACGACGTGTTGAGGTAGTGCTGATAGCCGTGCACGTTTCGCCGCGCCGCCTCGTACTGCGTCGAGTGGAACAGGAACACCATCGGGACGGTGTCCTGGAGCCGCAGCTGGGCCTGATCGTACAGCGCCCGACGCTTTGAGTCGACGGCCACGAGGCGCGCCTGCTCGACGAGCTTGTCGAACTGCGCGTCGGAATAGCCCTCAAAGTTGCTGCCGGCGCCCGTATGGAAGTTGTTGTAGAGGAAGTCGTCGGGATCGGTCTGGCCGGACGTCCCGAGAATCGTGAGCGTGAAGTGCTTCTGGAACACGGTCGGGAGATAGACGCTCCAATCCGCCGCGACGATCTTGGTCCGGATGCCGATCTTGGCGAGTTGCGCCTGAATGAGCTCGGCCGGCGTCCGGAGAAAATCGTACGTACTGGTCACGTACAGGTCCGCGTCCAGCCCGTTCGGGAACCCGGCCTCCGCCATCAAGCGCTTCGCGCGGTCGAGATCGACCTTGTCGTACACGTTCTTCCTCAGCGCGTAGTAGTTCCCGGGCGGGATCGCGGTGCCGGTGGCGACGACGCCGCCCACGCCGAACAGCGCGGTGTCCACGATCTCCTTGCGGTTGATCGCCCACGCCATCGCCTGACGGACCTTCACGTTGTTGAAGGGCGCGACCGTGTTGTTGATGTAGAGACCGCGGAAGTTGGCAGAGAGCCCCCCGATCACCTCGACGTTCGGATCGGCCCGTAGGCTCTGCACGTCCGACGAGGGCACGTACTCGATCCAGTCCACGTTCCCCGTCCGGAGCGCCGTCGAGCGGGCGACCGCGTCAGGATAGAATACGAACTCGATGCGGTCGATGTAGGGGAGGCGCCGCCCGGTCGCGTCGGTGCCCCAAAAGTCGCCGCTCCGCACCAGGATCATGCGCTGCTGTGGAGTATACCCGACGAACCGGAACGGCCCCGTCCCCACGGGTTCCTTGTTGAGGTCCCCGTCCCGCTCCACGATCTCGTGGGGCACGATCACGTTCGTGGACAGGGCCAGCTTGGCCAGGAGCGGCGAGAACGGCTGCTTGAGCCGAATCGCAACGGTGAGCGGCCCCGCAACCGTGACGGTGTCGATGATCGCGAAGTCCGACGCGCGCGGCGATTTCGTTTTCGGATCGCGGATACGGTTCAGCGAGTACACGACGTCGTCCGCGGTCATCGACCGGCCGTTGTGAAACTTCACGTTCGGCCGAAGATGAAAGGTCCAGGTCAACCCGTCCGTCGAGGTCGTCCACGACGCGGCCAAGCTGGGAAGAACGTGCAGCGATGGGTCGACCGTCACGAGGGTGTCGTAGACGTTCTCCATCATGTTCCGCGTCGCCGTCGCGGTCGTCGTGTGCGGGTCCAGCCCGACGGGGTCGGTCTGCATCCCCGCGCGCAGCGTGCCCCCGTACCGCGGCCCCGGCGCCTGCGCGAGCGCGGCCGGCAGAACCAGGAACAGTACCATGCTGACCACCACGAGCCACCGCATCGTCCGCATCCTGTACCTCCCCTGATCGATCTATCCGATCCCGTGCAGGTGCGGGTCCAACGCGTCCCGCACGCCGTCACCCAGCAGGTTGAACCCCAGCACCGTCATCGTGATCGCGAGGCCGGGCCCCATCGCCGGCCACACGCTGAACTGCATCACGGCGCGCCCCTCCGCGACCATCTGCCCCCAACTCGGCGCCGGCGGCTGCGTGCCGAGTCCCAGGAACGACAGGGCCGCCTCCGCCAGGATCGCAAACGCGAGTCGCAGCGTGCTCTCGACGATGAGCGGCGCCGCCGCGTTCGGTAGGATGTGACGCCGCAGGATGCGGGCGTCCCCGGCGCCGACCGCCCGCGCGGCGTCGACGTACTCCTCGTGGCGCACGGTCAACACGGCGGCCCGCGCGACGCGCGCCATCGGCGCCGCGTACACGACGGCGATCGCGATCACCACGTTCCAGAACCCACCGCCCAGAAACGCCAGCAGCGCGATCGCGAGCAGAATCGCGGGAAACGCGAGCACGACGTCCGACACGCGCATCACCGCGGCATCGAACGTCCGACCCCAGTAGCCGCACAGCGCCCCGAGGGTCCCGCCGCTGAGGAGCGCAAAGCCGACGGAAAACACGCCCACCCCAAGCGAGATCCGACCGCCGTACAGCACGCGCGCGAAGATGTCCCGCCCGTACAGGTCGGTTCCGAACAGATGCGCCGCGCTCGGCGCCTGCAGGCGCAACGCGGGCGCGACCTGGATGGGATCGTAGCGCGTGAGCACCGGAGCGCCGAGCGCACCGGCGACGACCAGCCCGAGCAACACGACCCCCACCCGCGCGCCGACGTGCCGCACGACGCGCGTGCCAAGGCCGCGCAGGCGCCCGGCGACGACGTTAGCCGTAGCGGACGCGAGGGTCGAGGAAACCATAGAAGACGTCCACGCAGAGATTGACGAACACAAACGACAGCGCGATCGCCAGCACCGCGCCCTGGATGACCGGGTAGTCGCGGAGGTTGATCCCTTCGAGCGCGTACCGGCCGATTCCCGGCAGGCTGAAGATCTGCTCGATGATCACCGCTCCGCCGAGCAGCGTCCCGAATTGGAGACCGATCACGGTGACCACGGGAATCAGCGCGTTCCGCAGTGCGTGCCACAGGATCACGCGCGGCTCGTCCAGGCCCTTCGCCCGCGCGGTCCTGACGTACGAGCGCGTCAGCACCTCCAGGAGACTGCTGCGCACGATGCGGGCGATTGCCGCCGCAAGCGCAAGGCCGAGAGATACCGCGGGCAGCACCATGTGCGTGAGGTTGGCGCCGACCCCGTCGCTGGGCGCGTAGTACCCGGTCGGCGGGAGCCAGCCGAGGCGCAGCGAGAAGAGCAGGATCAACAGCACGGCCAGCCAAAACGACGGCACCGACAGACCGAGCAGCACGAAGATGTTCGCGAGATAGTCGCCGGCGCGCCCGCGTTGGAGGGCTGCGGCAATGCCGGTCGGAATGCCGATCACGAGGGCGACCCCGAGCCCGAGGCAGGACAGCTCGATCGTGACCGGAAACCGGTGAGCGAGCTCCGGACCGACCGGCAGCCCCGTGCGCAGCGACTTCCCCAAGTCGCCTTCCGCGACGCCGGCGAGGTACGCGGCCAACTGCGCGGCCAGCGGTCGGTCGAGGCCGAACATCCGCCGGAGTTCTGCGACGCGCTGGGGGGAGATCGACGCTTCCAGGCTGACCATCTGCGTCACGACATCCCCAGGCACAAGCCGGATCAACAGAAACACAGCGACGAGCACGCCGAACGCCGTTGGAACCGCGAGGGCCATGCGGCGAAGCAGGTAGGCGCCCAGGGGAACTCCTCTCCGACGGCCGCAGCCCCCAACGTCGAGGAGCTGGGCGCTCGATGCCCGCCACCTTTCTTCGGCACGAAAGCGGGGTCCTGCTGCGCCGGTCCGGGCGCCTGCGCCAACCGAGGCCGTCCCGTTGACGTTCCTCGGACGATAATGCTATGATGCCCCGAGCAGGGCGATGACGGAGACGCGTCGGCCCGTGCCGCTCCCCAAGAGAGCCGGTGGCGGTGGAACCCGGCGGAGACGGACGGACGGCATCCACTCTCGAGCCGCGGTCGGATCGCGCGGTGGCACGCGCGTGAAGGAACTGCCGGGTACGCCCGTTACCGCGATCAAGCGCCGGACCGCCTGTGCGGGGTCCGGAAATGGAGTGGCACCGCGAGCGTTCTCGCCTCCGTATGGCGAGAGCGTTTTTTGTTTGTGTCGGATCGCACCTGAGACGCGTGACGAGGAGGAGAGCGATGGCCCAAACCAACCTGCTGCTGATTCCCGGCCCCACCCCACTGCCGCCCGAGGTGCTGCGGGCCATGGACCGGCAGATGACCAACCACCGCGGCCCGGCGTTCGGCCGGCTGATGGGCGAAACGATGGATGGTCTAAAGGAGATCTTCCAGACCAAAAACGACATCATCCCGCTCGTCTCCTCCGGGACGGGCGGTCTCGAGGCGACGGTCACGAACTTCCTGTCGGCGGGCGACCGCGTGCTCTCGATCAACAACGGCTCCTTCTGCGAGCGGTTCGCCGCCATCGCGGAGCGCTACGGGGCCCGCGTCGACCGCGTCACCGCTGAATGGGGCCACCCCGTGCCGCTCGACGCGATCAGCGAGCGCATCCGGGGGGACGCCAAGCGCGAATATCGCGCGGTGCTAGTCACCCAGAGCGAAACGAGCACCGGCGTCCACAACGATGTGCGGGCGATCCGCGGGGCCCTCGGTGACCACCCCGCGCTCCTGGTGGTCGACGCCGTCAGCAGCCTCGGGGCCATTCCCCTCGAGACCGACGCCTGGGGCGTCGACGTCGTCGTCACGGGGTCGCAGAAGGCCCTGATGAGTCCGCCGGGCATGGCCTTCGTGAGCGTGAGCGACCGCGCCTGGACGGCGGCCGAGCGGTCCACCACGCCGCGGTTCTACCTCGATCTGGGCCGCGGTCGGACGGCGGTTCACGATCGCGTCCCTTCCACGCCGTTCACCACCGCCATGACGGTCGCCTATGCGGTGCACGCGGCGGTCGGGCTGATCCTCCACGAGGGCCTGCCCCAAGTTTTCGAGCGACACCGGCGGATGGCGCGGATGGTCCGAGCCGGCGTTCGGGGCATGGGCCTCGCCCCGCTCGTCGAGGACGCGTACGCCGTCAACTCGGTGACCCCCGTGCTGATGCCGGAGAACGTGGACGGCAAGGCCGTGGTGGCGCGCGCCCGCGACGCCTACGACGTGCTGCTTGGAGCCGGGATCGGACGCTTGGATCGCAGCACCGTGCGGATCGGCCACCTCGGATACACAAAGACGGAGTGGCTGCTCACCGGTCTCGAGACGCTCGGCCGCTCCCTCGGCGATGTGGGCCACCCGGTCGCGACCGAAGCCGGCGTGGCCGCGGCGCGGCTCGCGCTCGAGACCGCGCCGCAGCGGTAACGACCGGTTCCATGCGCGTTCTTGTTGCCGACGGGCTGGCGGAGGAAGGCCTGAACCGGCTACGTGACGCCGGGGAGGTCGTGGTGCACCGCGGGCTGTCGGAGGATGAGCTGTGCGGCCTCCTCCCGGAGGCCGAGGCGGTCGTCGTGCGGAGCCGCACGCGCGTCACGTCGCGCGCGCTCCGCGACGCCGGCCGTCTCCGAGTGATCGCCCGCGCCGGTGTTGGCGTGGACAACATCGACGTGGACGCGGCGACCCGCCGGGGCATCCTCGTCCTGAACACGCCGGACAGCAGCACGACCGCCGCGGCCGAGCACACCCTGGCGATGGTGCTGTCGTTGGTGCGGCGCATCCCCCAGGCGCACGCCTCGTTGGCCGCCGGAGAGTGGGCGCGCGACAAGTTCCTCGGCATCGAACTGGCGGGTAAGACGCTTGGCGTCGCCGGTCTCGGGAAGATCGGCAGCGAGGTCGCGCGGCGCGCCCGCGCGTTTCAGATGCGCGTCCTCGCCTACGACCCGTACGTCACCGAGGAACGCGCGCGGCGTCTGGACGTGGAACTCGCGCCCTGGGACGCGGTTCTTCGGGAGAGCGACATCCTCACACTCCACGTGCCGCTGCGGTCGGACACCACGGCCCTGATCGGCCCCGGTGAGCTTGCGATCATGAAACCCGGGGCGCGGCTCGTGAACTGCGCGCGTGGGGGCCTCGTGGACGAAACCGCACTCCTCGACGCCCTGAACCGCGGGGCGATCGCCGGGGCCGCGCTCGACGTGTTCGAGGAGGAACCCCCCCGACCCGGGCACCCCCTGATCGGCCACCCCCGCGTCGTCGCCACACCCCACCTCGGCGGGTCCACCGTCGAGGCCCAGCGGCTGATTGCCGTGGAGATCGCGGACCAGGTGCTGGCGGCCCTCAACGGCGCGCCGGTGCGCGGAGCGGTCAACGCGCCGGCCCTCGGCACGGAGGTGTGGCAGCGGCTTGATCCGTTCATGCGGCTGACCGACACCCTCGGCAGCCTCACCCAACAGCTCGTAGAAGGCCAGGTCGCCGCCGTGTCCCTCAGCTACGAAGGAGAGGTCGCGCAGTTGCAGACGGATCCGCTGACGGCGGCGTTTCTCGTCGGGTTGCTCCGCCACGTGTCCGACGAGCCGGTCAATCCGGTGAACGCGGTCGTCGTGGCCAAGGAGCGCGGCCTGCGGGTCAGCGAGTCACGCACGGACCTGTGCGAGGACTTCGCGAGCCAGGTCCTGGCGGAGATCCAGACCTCGCACGGAACATTCCACATCGGCGGCACACTCTTCGGACATCGGGAACCGAAGATCACGCAGCTCAACGGCTGGGAGCTCGACCTCGCGCCGGCACCGGAGATGCTGTTCGTCTGGAACGCAGACCGGCCGGGCATGATCGGCCGAGTCGGGACCATCCTCGGCCGCCACCGCGTCAACATCGCCAACATGCACGTGGGTCGCCGGAACGCTGGCGGCGAGGCGGTGATGGTGTTGACGCTGGACGCGCCACCCCCTGCGGCGGCGGTCGAAGAGATGACCACTGCCGACGGCATCACCGCAGTGAGGCACGTGCGCCTGTGAGACCCTGGACCGTCGGCCGGGCGCACGGTCGACGCCCACGGCGGACGACGAGGACACGCCGATGATCGATCTGAAGCTGCTGCGCGAGCAACCCGACTTGTTTCGCGCGTCGATGCGAAAACGGGGGTTGGACCCGGGGGCGATCGACGAAGTGCTGGCGCTCGACAAGCGGCGCCGAGAAACCCTCGCCCGTGTGGAAGGGCTCCGTGCCCGACAGAAGCGCGCCTCCGATGAGATCCGTCGCCTTGCGGACCCGGAGCGGACGGCGCGGCTCGAGGAGCTGCGGCGCCTGGCCGCCGAGATCAAGGCGGAGGAACCTGCGCTCAACAGTGCCGAGCGCGAGCTGACCGCAGCGCTGCGCACCATCCCCAACCCGCCCCATGCGTCCGTACCGGAGGGCGGCGCCGACGCCGGCCAAACCATCCGGACGGTGGGCATGCCGCCGGCGTTTCCGTTCACCGCGCGGGACCACGTCGAACTCGGCACCCTCCTCGACATCCTCGACGTGGAGCGCAGCGCCAAGACCTCTGGGTCTCGATTCTTCTTTCTGCGGCGCGACGGAGCACTGTTGCAGCTCGCGCTGATCCGCTACGCGGTCGACCAGCTATCGACCGAGGGGTTCGTGCCGACGATCACGCCGGTGCTCGTTCGCCGGGAGAACCTGCTCGGGATGATGGGCGGCGCGCAACTCGACGACCAGATGGTGTACCGTGTGGAGGGAGAAGATCTCGCGTTGACGGGTACGTCGGAAATGGCCCTCGGGACGATGCACGCCGGGGAGGTGCTGGAGGAAACCCAGTTACCGGTCCGGCTCTGCGGCATCTCGACGTGCTTTCGCCGGGAGTCCGGCGCGCACGGCAAGGACACCCGCGGCATCTTCCGGGTACATCAGTTCGACAAGGTGGAGATGTTCTCGTACTGTCACCCCGACCGCTCCTGGGACGAACAGGAGTTCCTCCTGAGCCTCGAGGAGCGCCTCTGGCAGTCGCTCGACCTCCCGTACCGCGTCGTGAACATCGCCGCGGGCGACCTCGGCGATCCGGCGGCACGCAAGTTCGACATCGAGACGTGGATGCCCGGGCGGAACGGCTACGGGGAGACGCAGTCGTGCAGCAACTGCACGGATTTCCAGGCGCGCGCGGTCAACGTCCGCTTCCGGCGGCGAGACCGGACCGGCACGGAGTTCGTGCATACCCTGAACGGCACGGCCGTCGCCGTCCCGCGAACGATCGTGGCGATTCTGGAGAACTATCAGCAGGCGGACGGCAGCGTGACAATCCCGGAACCGCTCGTTCCGTACATGGGCGGGCTCAAACAGATCCGGCCGCGCGACACGACGGCCAGGTGAGGAACGGGCGCAGGGACCCGGCGTCAGCGACGCCGGGTAGCTTCTGCACAGCCGCTTCCGACGCCCGCCCCGGCCGGTCCGTGCGACGGGCGCGGCGCGTTCCAGGCGCCGGCCCGAAGGTTACGACGAGACCGACACCCCTTGCACACCTTCGATGTCGGCCAGCCTGCGATCGAGGTCGCGCATCCGCCGGCGATACTCGATCTCGACGGCGACGGCTTCCTGCACGTAGCTGAGGATCGGCCCCTCGGCGGACTGCGGCTTGTCGCGCTCCAGCGTCCAGATCAGGTCGGTGAGGCTGTGTACCAACTCCTTCAACTGCACACGAATCCCTCCCCTTGGGGTTTCGCGTTGGCCGTCCCAGACCACATCGGCCATCGCGGACGTCTCGGGCCCACGCTCCGGTAAGTGAAGCGTGAGAGAGACTCCCCCGTCGGGGCGGTGGCGTCCTTCGATCAAAGCGAGTAATTCAGCACTGCCATCCGATCGGTACTCATCGACCGAAAGATAGAACGCCACTCCCTCTCGGCGTTCCGCAAACTCCGGCCCGACGACCTGTCGCCCCACCGCCTCCCAGAACGCGCACGCGCCCCACATCGCGCCGAACTCCAGTGCGGCCGGGCCGAGATACGTGGGAACGCCCAGGCGATCGAATACCGCGTCGTCACGGGAAAGAGACGGGTCCCCGTGGGCCGGGAGGCCAGCCACGAGGCCCGCCCGCACAGAACGGGCGAGATCTGCACGCGTCACAATTGATCGTCTCACGGGGCGCCACGCCGCACGATGACTCACGCGCCTCACGGCGGCGCATCACGTCATTGCACGCCGGTTGGCGAGTTCCTGCTCCACCTCCCGCAGCCGAGGCGCCGCACGTGTGTCGAGTGAACGATTCGGTCGTCGGATCTGGACGAGGGGTTTCGACCTGGCGCGCGGCGGTGGCGCACCCGAGCGCCGCGGCATGCATCGCATTCTTGATCGGCAGTTGATTCGATTTGATTTGGAATCGTAGCAGGCATTGTCGAGGTGGCACAGAAACACTGTGTACATCTATCGTACGGGGAGAACGACAGTGCCGTTGACGGATAGTGGCTTTTCCAGTCCGCACGAAGAAGATGATCTGATGGCGCAAACGCTCCGAGCAGTTCGGGCAATTCGAGGAGGAACACTCCCGGCGGAATCGATCCAAGGCGCGACGCGTCGGATCAAGATATCCGAAGACATCCACATCGCGCTGGAACACGTGTGTTCCGCGGTCGAGAGCATTGTGGAGTGGATGGAACAGGAAGCGCGGCCTCACGCTGAGGCGACCCAACTCGTCGGCAACCTGCGCAAGGCGGGCGATGCCCTGGCGCGCTGCGCCGCCGAATATCCGCTTGAGATGGTGCTCGAGAAGGAAGACCTGCCTTCGTAACCGGCCCGCCGCGGACGCGACGGGCCCGCCGCTACTCCCCCGCCGCGCTCCCTTTCAACGCTGCGGGGCGGCGCACGGCGGTGCGCGCGCGCGGAGACGACTTCCCGGTCTCGCGGTCCGCGACCTTGCTCGCCCCGTAGCTGTCGGGTTTGGTCACCGCGGCGTAGCCGCTGCCCTGGACCATGCCGACGACCTCGCGAATCACCCGCTTGGTCTCCCCGCGGTCGCCGACGTCCAGATGAATCTCCACGGGCAGTTCGCTGTAACCGTTCTTCGCGAGTTCGGCGCTGAGCTGGCTTGCCGTCTCCAGGCTGAGCGAGGTTTCGTAGAGAATGCGCTGTCGCAGGCTCTCGATCTTGCGGTTTCGGAACTTGTGGTAGAAATACCGCCCCCCGCGACCGACGCGATGCACCACGACGGCGGTCACGAAACAGGTGTCGTCGCCTAGCAGGGAGTCCGTCCCGATGATCAGGTGGTACCGTTGGTCCGGCTGTTCCTGCATGTAGCCGACGAGCTGTTGGAACATGCGTTCGAAGCTGAGCCTACCGTATGTAGGGCTGACGAACTCCATACCCTCACCGCGCCCAGTATAACCAAGGGATCGGAACCAGGCAAGTGACCGTGCGGACGCGCAGGCCGGCTACAGCTCGCGGCGTCCCTCCAGCGCGCGAGCCAGCGTCACCTCGTCCGCGTACTCCAGATCGCCGCCAACGGGTAACCCGTGCGCGATCCGGGTGACCCGGACCCCGAGGGGCTTGAGCACTTTGGACAGATAGAGCGCTGTGGCTTCGCCCTCCACGCGGGGATTCGTGGCGACGATGACCTCGCAGACCTCGCCCGTGGAGACGCGATGCAGCAGTTCGGTGATGCGCAGGTCGTCCGGTCCGATCCCGTCCAGGGGGGAGATCGCACCCTGCAGGACGTGATAGACGCCCTTGAACTCGCGCGTGCGCTCCATCGCGGCGATGTCCCGCGCGTCCTCGACGACGCAGATCACCGACCGGTCCCGCTGCGGATTGGTGCACAGCGCGCACGGGTCGGCCTCGGTGATGTTGCCGCACACGGAGCAGTGACGGATCCGACGTTTGCATTCCAGAATCGCCTCGGCAAGAGCCTCGGCGTCCTGCGCCGACATCGAGAGCATGTGGAACGCGAGACGCTGCGCGGTCTTCGGACCGACCGTGGGCAGCTTCCCCAGCTCCTCGATCAGCCGGGCGAGCGGCGGCGCGTACGTGAACACCGCGGACTCACGCGCCGGGGCCGGGCAGACCGGGAATCTGGAGCCCCCCGGTCACGGCCTTCATGCGCTCGGCGGCCAGGTCCCGGGCCTTCCGAAGGGCTTCCCCGGACGCCGCGACGACCAGATCCTCGAGCATCGAGACGTCGCTCGGGTCGACGACGCTAGGGTCGATCGTGATCGAGACGAGATCCCCGTGCCCGTTCGCGATTGCGCGGACGACACCGCCGCCAGCGGTCCCCTCGACGCGTTCGCCCGACAGCGCCTCTTGGACCCGGGCCATCTCTTCCTGGACCTTCTGAACCTGCTTCAGCATCTTCTGCATGTTGAACATGCGTCACTCCCCATGGTGCGTAGGACGCTCGGCGCCCCGAACCAGCGCCGGGCCTCGCCACGGCCGCCCTTACTCGGGGCGCCGGACCTCCTGCACGGGATTGCCGAACCGGCGCACCGCCTCCGAGACCAACACATCATCGGCTGCGCCGGGGGCCTCGGGAGGCACCTCCTGCGCCGGCGGCGGGGTGTCATCGAGCGTAAACCGCACGCGCATCGGCGCACCAAACACGCGCGCCAGCGCATCCTCCACGATCCGGCGGGTCTTGAGGTCCTGAAGGCTCTCCATGTGGAACCGGTGCCGCACCGCAAGCACCAGCTCGGTGCCAGACAGCTCACGGGGCGTGCTCTCCAGGAGAAACGCGTGGACCGTGCGAGTGCGCTGCTTCACCTCCTCCATCACGTGGCCCCACCGGGCACGGAGCAACTCGAAGCTCACGCCGCCCTCGGACGCAGCGTCGCGGGCGGCCACCTGCCCGGGAGACGCCCCAGCGCCGGGCGGCTCGGGCGCGGCGGCTCCGCGCGCCCCCGCCGGATCCGATCGTGAACCCGCGGAGGCGCTGGCCTGCGATTCCTCGACCGCCCCCGTCGAGTCAGCCCCGGCGTCGCTGCGCGACGGGTCGCGACGGGGCGCGCCCGCAGTTCTCGGCGCGGCCGAGCGTGAGGCGCCGCCGCGCCGCCCCTGCCCGGCGTCGTCTCCAGAGGACGGGGCGCCGGTCGCGGGACCCTCCGAGCGCGGCGGCGCGGCCGCACCGTCTCCGGCCGGTCGATCGCGCCGCCGCTCGAGCGCCTCCACCCGCGCTGTCAACCCGTCGAGCGTCGGATCCATCTCCGGGCGGCTCACCCGCAGCAGCGCCATCTCGAGCGCAATCCGCGGCTGGGTCGTCAGCCTGGCTTCCGCCTCGGCGGCGGCGAGCATCCGGATCTTCTGGATGATCGCCGCCGGGGCGAGCCGCGCGCTCTGCGCGCGCAGGGAAGCCAGCCGAGCGTCGCTCGTCTCGACGACCCCCCGGGGCTCGTCGACCACCGCAACCACGAGGAGATCCCGGAACTGCTCGATGAGACTCCTGAGGATCTGGCGGACATCACGGCCCTCGTCGATCACGCGGGCCGCGATCACCAAGCACCGCGCGCCATCGCCGCCGATGATGGCGTCCGCCAGTTCCTGCGTCACTTCCTCCTCGATCACGCCGAGCACCGCCAGCACGTCGGCCGTGGTCACGGTTCCCTGGCAAAAGGCGCTGAGCTGGTCGAGCAGGCTCTCAGCGTCCCGCAACGCGCCGTCCGCGCTCCGTGCGATCAGATGGAGCGCATCCTCCTCGACAGTGAACCCCTCCGACGTCGCGATGGCGCGCAGGCGGTCGACGATCGTGGCCTGAGGAATACGTTTGAAGTCGAAGCGCTGGGTGCGCGACGTGATCGTCGGCGGGAGCCGGTGCGGCTCGGTTGTCACGAGGACGAGCACGGCGTGCGCCGGTGGCTCCTCGAGCGTCTTCAGCAGCGCGTTGGCCGCCTCCGTCGTCAACATGTGCGCCTCGTCGATGATGTACACGTTGTACCGGCTCCCGACGGGGACGCGCGAGATCTTCTCGCGGAGATCGCGGATCTCGTCGATGCCGCGGTTGCTCGCCGCGTCGATCTCAATGACGTCGAGCGAGGCGCCCTCGCTGATCGCGCGACAGTTCGCGCACACGTTGCATGGCGTCGGCGTGGGACCGCGTTCGCAGTTCAGCGCCTTCGCGAGTAACCGCGCCGTGGTCGTCTTGCCGGTGCCGCGGTACCCGCAGAACAGATACGCGTGCACGATGCGGTTCGATGCGATGGCGTTCTGAAGCGTGCGGGTCACACGCTCCTGGCCGAACACATCCTCGAACGTCTGCGGCCGCCATTTCCGGTAGAAGGACACATGAGACACGCGGACGTCCACCTCGCGCAGGTCTTGCGACGTATTCGCCGAACCTTACCGGCACTCCTGGAGGTGCAGCATCGGACCGCGATTGCTCGCGCTGGTTTCCCTTACGATCGCGGTCGGCATCTTCTTCGACGCGAGGCCGCGCGTCGGCGCGAGGTCCGCCGCGCTGTGGGCGGTGGCCACGCTGCTCGGCCTGGGTCTCGTCGCGCCGCTCTACCTGTTGATGCGTCCCTCACGCGCGCCGGCGTGGGGGATCCTCGAAATCCTGGCGCTCACGCTGTTCTTCACGATGATCGTCCCGCTCATCGGCCAATTGCTTCACGTCCGCGCCGCCGGTGCGCCGCCGCTTCCGACGATCGCCGCGCTCGCGGTGCTCCAGAACGCGGTGTTCGCCGCCGCTGCCGTCTACGTCGCGCGCGTCAAGTACCGCCTCCCGCTCGCCGCGCTTGGCCTCACGATCGGTGCCTGGTCGCAGCGGCTCCGCCAGGGCGCGATCGCCGCGGCGGCCGGCATCGCGGCGAACAGCGTGGGGCAGAGCGCCACCGTGGCCGCGCTCGCGATCTGGATGGGGCGCCAGGCCGCAAACGACCTCGTGGTGCGCGACGAGGTCCACACGCCGGTGTACCGCATCCTACCGCAGCTTCATCAACGCGGCGAGATCGCCGTCCTCGCGGTGCTGGTCGGCATCGTCGTGCCGATCGGCGAGGAGATCTTCTTTCGGGGCCTCGCGTTCGGGGCGCTGCGCCGCGTGATGAACCGCCACCTCGCGGTACTGCTGAGCGCGTTGTTCTTCGCCGCAGCCCATCTCGAGCCGGTGGCGCTCGTGCCGATCGTGCTGCTCGGCGTGGTCCTCGCGTACACTTACGATTACACCGGCTCGCTCGCACCGGGCATGATCGCGCACGGCGTCAACAATCTCGCTGCGCTCTTCGTCTTCTACCAGAGCCCGACCCCGGGATCGTCGTAGCCGCCGCACACCCGCGGCGGAGAACCCGTACCGGGGGTCTGCGCGCCGGCAAAGAGAGTTTTGGCCGTGCACCCGCCGTCGACAACCTCTCCGAGGCGGTCCCCACGCAGCCAGCTCCGACCAGGTGTCCCCACGGCACACGAAACGGCTTACGTACCGTTGCTTCCTTCCGGACCTGGCGGGGTTGGTAAGATCTCGTTGCGCGGGACCCGATCCTCCTCACCGCTTACGTAGGCCGGTTCCTCAGAGACGAGGCCTCGGGCGGGAGTTCAGCCCCGCTGTAGCGGGTTGCGGGTACAGGGAACCGCTAGCTCCCCGCCTAGCACGGCCACCAGCAGTATAACACACGGGGCGCGCTGTGCCCGGCGCGTCCCACCGGGTCTTAACTGCGGCCAACAGGGCGGCGCGCGTATCTGGGTCGGGCCGCCACGCTACGGCGGCGGTGACGACGGAGGGCTCGTCGAACCCGCGGCGGCGCGCAGCGCCTCGCCCCGCCGCCGCGATTCCCGCGCGTACCTGAGGGTCCACAGAATCAGCGCGATCGTGACGCCGTTGGATACAATCGGGCCGACGACCAGCATCCGCGGGATCGACAGGCTCAGCACCAGCAAGACCTTGAGCGCAAACTCGCCGACCCACCCCACGCCCCACACCGTGGTCATGATCCGAAACACCCGGCGTGCGCCCGCCCGCTGCCAGAGCGCGTTGAACTCGGCAACGCGCACCGGATCGTGTCCCGTGCTGAAGTCGCGGCCGATAAAGAACAACAGCGGTCGGTGCCACAGGAGCGAGAACAGGCAGATGGCCCCGAGCGCGCCCGTCACGAACGACTCGCGCATCAGCACGAGCTTGGGGTCACCGCTCAGGAACGCGGTCGCGGCGCCGACGGTGATCCCCACCAGGACAAAGACCCCGATAATGTCGAGCGTGCGGCTGCGGATCAGGCTCAGGACGTTGCCGAGCGCCGGGAACACCCCGGACAACACGAGCGCGAGTGACGGCGACATGCCCGGCACCCGATGCGTCAGAAACGTGTACGCCAGGTAGGGGCATGCGACATCCAGCACCAGAATCGGTACCAACCCGCGCGCGCTGAACCCTTCCTGGGACCGACCGCTAGACACGGCGTCCGGCCGCCTACGGTTTCGTGACCATGAGGTACAGCGCGGCGAGAGGCAGCAGCGTGGCGATCCCGCCCCACAGCGCCCAGCGCGCGGACAGGCGCCGGAACTCGGGGGCGAGACTCCCGGACCGGCGCGCGGCGTCCGCGACCGTGATCAACCGGCGCTGGATGGGCACGAGCACGAGCAGATAGAGGAGCACCGTGACCCAGTACAATCCCTGCCCCCACTCCAGCCATGGGAGGCCGTGGAGGGGAAACGGACGCCGCACCGCCATCGCGTACCCGGTGACCGCGATCAGCGCCGCCCCCGGCACCGTAAACGCCAGATCGGTCAGCCCCACCAGCCGCTGGGCGAACGCGATTGTCGCGAGATCACCCGTCCGGTCGGCGCGTGCCTTCCACATTGCGGTCACCATGATGTTACCGAGGAACAGCACCGCACCGAAGATGTGCAGGAACTTGATAAGCGTGTACATCGGCCGTCTCTTCCGCCTGGAGAGGGCGCGGTCCTGCACCGTGCGTGCGGTCGCGGCATGGATGCCGGAAACCCACAAGGGACTCGTTCCCGCCGCGTGGAATGCCGATCGCTAGTCGTCCCCCCGGCCGCGCGCGAATCGCGCGAGGCGGACCGGTTGCCCTTGTGGGGCCCCGCGGAGAGGAGCGAGGCGAGAGGTGGAGCCGCGTCCGTGGCATCGATTCTACGGCAATGCCGTCCCCGCATCGATCACGTTCCCCGACGCCCCGCTGCCCTCGTTTCTCCGAACGGCCGCCGATCGCTTCCCGAATCGCCCCGCCGTCTTGCTGGCCGGCCCCGGATTCACCGGATCCCTGACGTACCGCGCCCTGGACCGGCAGAGTGATCGGTTCGCCAACGCGCTGATCGGTGCGGGAGTGAGACCGGGGGACCGCGTCGCGGTGTCCCTGCCCAACCTTCCACAGTACCCCATCGCGCTGTATGGCATCTTGAAGGCGGGCGCGGTGGCGGTCCAGGTGAATCCCCTGTACCACGGCGACGATCTCGCGAACCTGCTCGCGGACTCCGGCGCGCGGGTGCTCGTGACCCTGACGCGCCTCTCCGCCCAAGTGGAGGCGATCCGCAGCCGGACGTCCCTCGAGCACGTCGTCCTCACCAAGGTATCGGACTACTTCCCGCCTCTCTGGCGGGTGTTGTATACGCTGACCCGCGAACGCCGTGCCGGGGACGCGATGCCCGCGCACGTCCGCGCGCTCCCGTGGTATCGCTTCCTCCGCTCCGGCCACGCCACACCGCCGGTGATCACGGTGGCTCCCGACAGCGTGGCGATCCTTCAGTACACCGGCGGCACGACCGGCATCCCACGCGGAGCGATGCTCTCCCACCGGAACCTCGTGGCGAACGCCGCGCAGGGTATCTCTTGGTTCGTGGACCTCCGCGAGGGCGCGGAGTGTTTGTTGACGGTCGTGCCCCTCTTCCACGCGTACGGCCTCCTGGTGCTCAACGCCGGCATTCGGCTCGGCGCGACGCTGCTCATGGTGCTGATGCGCATGTTCGACGCGCGGCTCGTGGCCGAGCAGGTGCCGCGCTACCGGCCGTCGGTGTTCCCGGGGGTGCCGGCGATGTACGCCGCGATCAACCGCGTCAAGCACGTCGAGCGGTACAACCTGCACAGCATCCGCCTGTGCGTATCGGGCGCAGCGGAGCTCCCCCAGGATGTCGTGGCGGAATTCGAACAACTCACGGGAGGGCGGCTCGTCGAAGGCTACGGACTCACCGAAGCGTCCCCGTTGGTCTCCGCCAACCCACTGTGGGAGGGCGGCGTGCGCAAGGCGGGCAGCATCGGCGTTCCCCTGCCGGACACCGACGCCCGGATCGTGGATCTCGACACCGGCACGCGGACGTTACCCGCGGGCGGGACCGGCGAACTGATCGTGCGGGGCCCCCAGGTCATGCGCGGCTATTGGAACGCGCCGGCGGAGACCGCAGGCGCGATTCGCGACGGGTGGCTGTTTACCGGCGACGTCGGGCGGATGGACGAGGACGGGTTCTTCTTTCTCGTGGACCGCAAGAAGGATATGATCAACGTCGGCGGCTTGAACGTCTACCCGCGCGAGATCGAGGAACCGCTTCGGCAGCACCCGGCCGTGCGGCAGGCCGCGGTCGTCGGCGTCAAGCGGCCGATCCGAGGGGAAACCATCGTCGCGTACGTGGTGCCGAAGGAACCGGTCGCGGACCCGGGCCCGCTCCGCACCGAACTCCGCGAGTTTCTGCGCGCGAGAATCCCAGACTACAAGATGCCCCGGCGGATCACCATCGTGGACGAAATCCCGACGACGCTGATCGGGAAGCCGCTCCGCCGGATCCTGCGTGAAGACGCCGCCCGGCACGCCGTGGACGCGCGGGAGGAGCCCCCGACGGATGCGCGCGCGTAACCGCGCCTACCGCAGCAAACGCAGCCGGTCCACGGGCCAGTAGATCAGGATCGCCTCCCCGACGAGATTGCTGTCTGGCACGAACCCAAACGCCCGGCTGTCTTCGCTGTTGTCGCGATTGTCGCCCAACACGAAGATCTGGCGGGCCGGTACCCGTGCCGGGCCGTATGTCCCGTCGGTCGGCACACGCAGGTAGGCCTCCTGAAGCATCCGGCCGTCGACGTAGACGTGCGCGTCGTGGATCCGCACGGTCTGGCCGGGCACCGCGACGACGCGCTTGATGTAGTTACGCCTGGGATCGATCGGCGGATGTAACACGACGATCTCGCCCGCGCGCGGCGGACGGAAGTGGTAGACGAACTTGTTGACGAGGACCCGGTCGCGCGGCAACAGGTTGGGTTCCATGGAGTATTGCTCCACCTGGAAGGCTTGCGCGACGGACGTCATGATCAGCTGCGCGAGCACGAACGCGATCACGAGCGTCTTGAGAAATTCGAAAAGCGCGCGGCGGATCTCCCGCGTGTTCATGCCCATCCTCGTCTGCGATTGAATTGGCGGAGGGGGTGGGATTTGAACCCACGAGGCGGTTGCCCACCTACACGCTCTCCAGGCGTGCCGATTCGGCCGTGCTCTCGCACCCCTCCGGAACGACACCCATTATAGCACGGCCCCTCCGCCCTCAGGGGACGCGCACGGTCAGCCCGGCGATGGCGCGCGCCGCCGCAAATGCGCAGCGGTGTCAGGCCGCGGTCGCTACTTCGCGCGCTCCGCCGCCTTCAGGACCGCGCGCTTCACGTACACCGACGCAAGATGCGCGCGGAATTCGCTCGAGGCATAGAGATCGCCTTGCGTGTCCGCACCCTGCGCGGCGTGGGCCGAGGCGGCCGCCACGGTCTTCTCGTCAAGCGCCTGCCCCGTGAGCGCCTTCTCGACCGCAGTGGCGCGGTACGCTTTGCCCGAGACGCCGTTGACGCCGACCGCCACCTTCTGGCACTTCCCGCCGCTTACCGACAGCACGACCGCCACGCCCACGACCGCGTATCCGCTGGCCGGGTGCGCATGCTTCACATACGCCGTGCCGGTGCCCTTGCCGAGCACGGGAACCCGCACCTCGGTGATGATCTCCGCCGGCGCGAGCGCGGTCGTGAGCAACTCGACGAAGAAGTCCCGCGCCGCGATCGTGCGGGATCCCTTCGGCCCGGTGGCCACGATCTGCGCGTCCAGCGCGAGCATCGCCCCCGGATAGTCGGCGGCGGGATCGGCGTGCGCCAGGGACCCGCCGATCGTGCCGCGGTTCCGCACCTGCATGTCGCCGATGAGCCCCGCGGCCTCCGGCAGGAGCGGGCACTTGGCCTTGAGCACGTCGCTGTGCTCCACGGTGTCGTGGGTCACAAGCGCGCCGATCGCGATCGTGTCGCCCGCGGCCTTGATCCCATCCAGCCCCGGGATGCGGCCGATGTCCACCACGATTTTCGGCTGCGCGAGCCGGAACTTCATGATCGGAAGCAGGCTGTGGCCGCCGGCGAGCACCTTGGCGTCGTCTCCGTGCTCTTGCAGCAGCCCGATCGCCTCCTTCACGGTCGTTGGCGCGTGGTATTCAAACGCTGCAGGAATCATGCTGTCGTCACCTCCGGGTCGTTGCGTGAATCGCGTTCCAGATCCGCTGCGGCGTCAGCGGCATGTCCAGGTGTGTGACGCCGAGGGGGCGCAGCGCGTCGAGCACCGCGTTGACGACGGCCGGCGTGCTCGCGATCGTGCCGGTTTCCCCCACGCCCTTCACGCCGAGCGGGTTGTGCGGCGACGGCGTCTCGGTGCGCGCGGTCGTGAACATCGGGAACATGTGCGCCCTCGGCACCGCGTAGTCCATCATGGAACCGGTCAACAACTGCCCCTCTGGGCTGTAGACGGCACCCTCCCACAGGGCCTGCGCAATCCCCTGTACGAGCCCGCCGTGGACCTGCCCGTCGACGATCAGCGGATTGATGACCCGGCCGCAGTCGTCGACGGCCACGTAGTGCCGCAACTCGACCTCGCCGGTATCCGCGTTGACCTTGACCGCGGCAATATGCGTCCCGAACGGGAAGGTGAAGTTCGACGGATCGTAGAACGCCGACGCCTCGAGCGACGGTTCGACGCCCGCCGGCAGGCTCCACGCAAGGTACGCCGCGAGCGTGACCTCCTGGATCGTCTTCGACCGGTCCGGGCTCCCCCTGACAGAGAAACGGCCCTGGTCGAACGTGATGTCCGCCTCGGACGCCTCGAGCATGTGTGCCGCGATCTTCCCCGCCTTCTCCTTCACCCGGCGCGCGGCGAGTACGATCGCGGCGCCACCGACGACCGTCGTGCGGCTCCCGTAGGTCCCCCACCCCATCGCGATCGCGCCGGTGTCGCCGTGCACCACGTCGATGTCTTCGATCGGCAGGCCAAGCTCCTCTGCGACGATCTGCGCGAACGTCGTCTCCTCCCCCTGCCCGTGCGGCGACGCGCCGGTGAACACGGTCGCCTTGCCGGTCGGGTGGAGACGCACCGTGGCGCTCTCCCACAGCCCGCCCTGGAAGCCGACCGCGCCGGCGACCGCCGACGGACCGAGCCCACAGATCTCCACGTACGTGCTCAGTCCGACGCCCAGATAGCGGTTGTCCTTCGGCCCTTGTTTCTGAAAGTCCCGGATCTTCTCGTACCCGATCAGCTCGAGCGCCTTGGAGAGCGCGGGGTGATAGTCCCCGCTGTCGTATGTCAGTCCCTCGACGGTCGTGTACGGGAACTGCTCGCGCTTGATGAAATTCCTCCGGCGGACATCCGCGGGATCCATCTTCAGCGCGCCCGCGACGAGATCGACCATCCGCTCGATCAGGTAGGTCGCCTCGGGGCGACCGGCGCCGCGGTACGCGTCCACCGGCGACGTGTTCGTGAACACGCCGAGCACTTCGTACGACAGGTTCGGAATCGCGTAGCACCCCGTGAGGATCAGGCCGTGCAGGATCGTGGGCACACCCGGCGCGGCGGTCGAGAGGTACGCGCCCAGATTGGCCCACGTCTTGCCCCGAAGTGCCGTGATCGTGCCGTCCTTCCGCGCCGCGATCTCAAGGTCGGTGATGTGATCGCGGCCGTGAATCGTCGCGACGTAGTTCTCGCGGCGATCCTCGACCCACTTCACCGGGTGCCCCGTCTCGCGCGCACAGAACACCACGACCGCCTCGTCGGCGTAGAACGGGATCTTGCTCCCGAACCCTCCGCCGACCTCGGGAGCGATCACCCGGACCTTCTGCTCGGGGATCCCCGTGACGACGGACATCAGGAACCGCGCGATGTGAGGGTTCTGGGTCGTATACCAAACGGTCAGCTCACCGGCGCCGCTGTTGTACCGCGCGACGACGCCGCGTGTTTCCATCGCGTTCGGGATCAACCGCTGATTCACGAACCGCTGCGTGACCACGACCCCGTCACGCTTCGCCTCGGCGAACGCCTGGTCAGCGTCGCCGCCCGCGACACGCCACGTGAACGCGACGTTCCGCGGAACGTCCGCGTGAACTTGTGGCGCGCCGTCTCGCACCGCCTGTTCCTGGTCCACCACCGCCGGGAGGTGTGCGTATTGCACCTGCACCAGGGCCGCGGCGTCGCGCGCAGCGTACAGGCTCTCCGCCACCACGACGGCGACGCCGTCCCCGACGTAGCGCACCACATCCACCGCGAGCGCTGGATGCGGCGGTGTCTTGAGATCCGCGTTCGGCACCAGCCACGCCGTGGGGATCGGGTTCAGCTTGCCTGCGAGGTCCTTCCCCGTGTAGACGGCCACGACTCCCGGATGCCGCCGCGCCGCCGCGGCGTCCACGCGAACGATCCGGGCGTGGGCGTGTGGGCTCCGCACGATCTGCGCGTGCAGCATGCCCGGTAGCTGCAGATCATCGGTGTAGGTCGCCTGTCCCGTGATCAGCCGGGGATCTTCCCGGCGCTTGATGCTTGCCCCGAACAATTTGCTGACGGCCATGACGACTCCCTCCCCGTACCCCTACCGCGCGACTTTGCCTGGAGTCTCGCCCCGAAGTTTCTTGGCCGCGTACTGTATCGAGTTGACGATGTGCTGGTACCCGGTGCAGCGACAGAGATTGCCGTCGATCCCCCATCGGATCTGCTCCTCGGTCGGATTGGGGATGCGCTGGAGCAGATCCACCGCGGTCAACATCATGCCAGGCGTGCAGAATCCGCACTGCAGCCCGTGCTCCTCCCAGAATCCCTCCTGGATCGGATGGAGCTGCCCATCCTTGGCGAGGCCTTCGACCGTCGTGAACTGGGCTCCGTCGGCCTGGACGGCGAGGAGCGTGCACGACTTGACGGCCTTGCCGTTCATCAGGACGGTACACGCGCCGCAGTTCGTCGTGTCGCATCCGATGTGGGTCCCGGTCAGCCCGAGGACCTCGCGAATGTAGTGCACCAACAAGAGGCGCGGCTCGACCTCGTTGGTGTGCGTAACGCCGTTCACCGTGATCTTGACCGTCCGCTTCACTGTTCGTCCCTCCTCCACAGTCCGTTGCCACCAGAACGACGCGCGCCGGTCCCCATCTCACGTGGGCCGGCACGCACGCGCGCCTGCAACAATCGGGGGCTTGTGACCGCACCGTTGAAGCCCGCAGCCCGAGGAGTGCGCATCGTCATCCGCACCTGAAGTCACGACGTGGTGACGGAACGACGGGCCCCGACGGAAACGCTCCAACAGTCACGAACGGCGGCGGTCATGGAAAGGGCCAACGTCGCTTTGATCCTACTTTGGTCCTAGCGTGTATTATAGGGCGTTCGCGGGGGGACGGAAACTTCCTCCGGCCCGCCGCCTGGCTTTACGGCTCGAGCAACGCGACCGCCTCGACCTCAACCAGCATCCCCGGCGCGATCAGCGCGCGAACCTCGACCATGCTCGTGACCGGGCGGATCTGCCCGAACACCTCGCCGTGCGCGCGGCCGACCTCCTCCCAACGGCCGATGTCGGTCACGAAGATGCGCGTCTGGACCACGTCCCGCATCGTCCCGCCGAGCTCGCGGATCGCGCGCTCGATCCGGCCGAGCACGTCTTTGGTTTGCGCGTACGCGTCTCCGGGCGCGATCGCGTTCCCATGCGGATCCGCCGCCGCGGTCCCGGCCACGAAGATCATGTTGCCGGCGCGCACGGCGCGCGAGTACCCGACTCTGGGACCCCAAACCGCCCCGGCCGACACCTGCTGTCGAGTCATCGATACGGCCCTCCGGTAACGACGTGGCAACACTACCCGCAGTATAGGCCGGGATCGGGGCTCCCCGGAAGCTCGTGCGGTATACTGGTGCACGGCGAGAGGCACCAGCCGCGCAGGAACCCGTTCCCCGCTGCGCAGGAGGTCGCATGAGGCAGGCGTTCCGCGTGTCGGCTCCACCGGCGTTTGATTTCCTCGGGACGATCGAGGCGCTACGCCGGGGCCCCCACGATCCGCTCCATTGGTGCGACGGCCGCCGGTGGCGCCGCCTGTTCGCGGTAGACGGGTGCGTGTTTCTGGTCGAGGTGACCTGCCGCCGCGTGCTCACGATCCGACGTCTGGCCGGCGAAGCGCCCCGGGACCTCGTGAAACGGACCGTCACGCGGGTCCTCGGGCTCGATGACCCCGGCGCGGCCCTGGCCGGCCGCCTGCCGCCCGCAGCGCGGCGGTTCGTTCGCGCGCGCGCGGGCCGTCTGCTTCCGGGGCATTCGTCCTTGTTCGAGGCGCTCGTCCACGCGGTGCTCGGCCAGCAGCTGCATGCCGCGGTCGCGAATCGCCACCGCGCCGCGTTCATCTACGCGTTCGGCATGCGCTACGATTACCGCGGCGTCGGGTACTGGGCCTACCCCACGCCGGAACGGGTCGCGGGCACCCGGGCGTCGCGGATCCGCGCGCTCGGGATCAGCACGGGCAAGGGGCATGCGATCCTGACCATCGCCCGACGCCTGCGCGACGGCCGCCTGACCGCGGCACGCCTCGCGGCGATGCCGTCCGAGGACGCGATCGCCACGATGAGCGCGCTGCCCGGGATCGGACGTTGGACGAGTGAATGGGTGCTGCTCCGCGGACTGCGCCGCTTCGACATCGTCCCCGCCGGGGATCTCGCGGTGCGCAAAGCGGTCGCGTGGTCGCTCGGGCGCCGGCGGCTCCTCACGGAGCGGCAGGTGCGGTCCGCAAGTCGGGCGTGGGCGCCGTACCGCGGCCTCGTCGCCTACCGCATGCTGCACGCCCATCGCCAGGCGGTCGGCTAGCCGTGTCTTCGACTCCCGCCGACGAGCTCCGGCGCCGCGCCGCCGCGCTGCAACGTCATCTCCGAGATCTCGACCTCCATGCCGCGCTGATCACCCAGAACGCGGACCTCTTCTACTTCGCCGGCAGCATGCAGAGCGGTGTGCTCGTCGTGCCGGCCGCCGGCCGCCCCGTCTACGGGGTCCGGCGGGTCTTCGAGCGCGCGACGCGCGAGAGCGCGCTCGAGCGGATCGTGCCGCTCGCCAGCCTGCGGGACCTCGCAGCCCTGGTGCGCGACGCTGCCGGCGGACCGGTCGAACGTGTCGGCATGGAACTGGATGTGCTGCCTGTGACGGTCCGCGACCGCTTCGCGGCGACATTGGACGGCGTCACGGTCGCGGACATCTCGTCGTCGATCCGCCTCGTGCGCGCCGTGAAGTCACCGTACGAGATCGATCGGATCCGGGCCGCGGCGTCCCTGGCCAACGAGATGCTCAAGGAAGCCGTGCGCACCCTCCGCCAGGGGATGACGGACTTGGCGTTCGCGGCCGGGATCGAGGCCGCCGCGAGGCGCCTCGGCCATCAGGGCATCGTCCGCACCCGCGGCTTCAACCAGGAAGCCTACTACGGCCATGTGTTTTCGGGCGAGGCCGCAGCGGTCCCGAGCTTTCCCGACCTACCCCTCGGCGGTGTCGGTCCGAGCGCCGCGGTGCCGTACGGCGCCGGGCATCGCCGCATCGTGGCGGGAGAGCCGGTGATCGTGGACTATGTCGGCGCCGTGGACGGCTACCTCTGCGACCAGACGCGGACCCTCGCGATCGGGACGCTTTCCCAGAAGCTCCTTGACGCCCACGACGCCGCGGTCGAGATCCTCCGGGAGGTGGAGGCCGAGATCCGGCCGGGCGTCACCCCGGAGCGCCTGTTCCGTCTCGCCGTCGAGCGCGCCGGTGCGCGGGGGTACGCCGACGCGTTCATGGGTGCCGGCCGGTTCCGCGTGCGGTACGTCGGGCACGGCGTGGGCCTGGAACTCGACGAGTGGCCGGTCCTCGCGGACGGCTTCACCGCCCCGCTCGAGCCCGGGGTGGTCTTCTGCGTGGAGCCGAAGATCGTCTTCCCCGGCGAAGGGGTCGTCGGGATCGAGGATCAGTTCGCGGTCACGGCGGACGGCGCCGAGCGGCTGACGCTGCCGGAGCAGCGGCTGTTCCCCGTGTAGCCGAGCATCGCGATCAACGGATGCGCGCGGCGGCGGCTCCCGTCGGGGGCCGCGGCTCCCTCCACTACTCCAACGAGAAGTTGTCGCCGATGCCGCGCGCCAGGGCGTGTTCGTAGGCCAGCCGCGCCGACGCAACGTCTTCCACCGCCAGGCCGACGGACTCGAACAGCGTGATCTCGTCGGGACCGGTCCGCCCAGGATGCATGCCGGCGAACACCTCGCCCACCTCCGCCAGCACGTGGGCCTCAGTGAGCTCGCCCGCCCGCACCGGCATCACCAGATCACCCGCCTCCGCCACCGCGCTCGCTCGGGAGTCCACGAACAGGTGCGATCGCGACACCGCGTCGGTGTCGAGCTCGCGCCAGTCGGGCCGGGCCGCCCCCACCGCGTTGATGTGCACGCCGGGCTCGAGCCACGCGCCCTCGAGCACCGGTGACCGGCTCGACGTCACCGTGCAAATCACGTCCGCGCCTCGGGCGGCGTCGCGCGGAGAGCCGCTGGCCACCACGTGGAGGCGCAACCGCTCGCGCATCTCCGCCGCGAACCGGTCGGCGGCATCGCGGGTGCGGCTCCACACCCGCACCTCGGCCAAAGACGCGATTTCACGGAGTGCGTGCAGGTGGCTGCGCGCCTGAACACCCGCCCCTAATAGCGCAAGCGTGCGGACGGGACGACCGGCGAGCTTCGCGGTGACGGCGGCCGACACCGCGGCGGTGCGCATCTCGGTGATCAGGCGCCCGTCCATCACGGCGAGCAGCACCCCCGTCGGGGCGTCGAGCAGAAGGATGGTCGCGAGGTGCGACGGCAGCCCCCGCGCCGGGTTGTCGGGGTACACGGCGACCGCCTTCAGCCCGATCGCCTCCTGCGTCACCAGGTACGCCGGCATCACCGCGAGAAACCCGCGATGCGCGTCGACTGGAACCACGGGCCGAAGCGGCTGCACCGCCCCTCCCGCACTGAACGCCGCGAGCGTCTGTTCCATGAGCGGGATCAACGCGCGCATGGTGAGGAGTTGGTGCAGGTGCGACTCTCGCAGGAGCAGCGGCATCGGCACTCCTTTCGCCCGCGCGGCGGGCGCGGCCTGTGAATCCGTTCTGTTCGACGCTGCGGGGTGCTGCGCGCTAGGACGGGCGAGTTCTCAGCCGATCAAAGAAGCCCCGCAGCACGGCACCGCACTCCGCGGCACAGACCCCGCCGGTCACCTCGACCACGTGCGGAAACCGGGGGTCTCGCAGCAGGTCCACGACGCTCCCCACCGCGCCGGCCTTTGGATCGGTCGCGCCGTACACCAGTCGGGGCAGCCGCGCCTGCACCATCGCGCCCGCGCACATGGCGCAGGGTTCGAGCGTCACGTACAGCGTGCAACCGATCAGCCGCCAGCCGCCCAAGTGCCGCGCGGCCTCGCGCAGCGCCAGCACCTCCGCGTGCGCCAGGGGGTCACGGTCGGCCTCGCGACGATTGTGCGCGCGCGCGAGCACGCGGCCGTCTCGGACCACCACCGCCCCGATCGGTACGTCGCCGAGTTGCGCGGCGGCCGCCGCCTCCGCAAGCGCCACGCGCATGAACGCGTCGTCGCCCCTCGAGCCGCTTCCGCCGCCGGCCTCGCGCACCGCGGGGCTCTACTCCGACGGGGGCAGCGGCGCGCCCTCGGCCGCGAGCCGGAGGGATTGGAGCGCGGTGAGAATGGCCGCCACCGCGGCGGCGATCTTGCGCGGGCGGTCCGCATCCACCAGTTCGTCTTCTTTCAGGACGACGCTCGACTGCACGCGCGCGCTGTACATCGGCGCCGCATCCTCCGTCGAGAAGTGCTGCTGCAGGCTGATACTCGGCACGCCGGGATCAGGGGACACGGGCATGATCGCCCTGCGCAGCCCGACGACGTCCGGCGGCACGAGCAGCCGGTCCATCGTGACCTCGGTCAGCAGTTCGCCGAAGACCTGCACCTCTTCGTGCACGGTGCGCGAGAACTCGACGCCCTCGTCGTACTCCGCGATGTGTCGTCCGAACGAGAGCGCGTCCACGAGAAACCGCAACTCCGCCCACGGCCACGCGAAGGTTTGCGGAGTGTCCGCCGACGGCTCCTGTTCCAGATGGACGACGTACCGGTACTCGCGGCTCATGTGGTCCACGTCCACGAAGAACGCGTACCCGGACACGACGAGATGGTTGTCCTCGAGCGCCTCCGTCAGCCGCCCGGCGAACTCGTGGAACGGATCGTGGTAGTCGAGCCGACCGGTCAACGCGTCACCGATCCCCGCGGGAGCGCGCAGCGACGGACGCGGCGGCCTGCCGCAGCCCCGTCACCTGCGCCTGCGCAGCCCGCAGGAACAGCCGGGTCGCGCTGTCGACGAACATGGTCGCACCCAGAGCATGGTACGTGCGAACATCCTCCGGCGTCAACGCCAGGATCCCCACGGCGACGCCGGCCCGCCGGCCCGTCTCCACGATGCGGCGAATCGCCGCCTGTACTTCCGGATGGTCGGGCCGGCCCGGGTGCCCGAGGCTCTGCGACAGGTCCGACGGGCCGATGAACAACACGTCCACGCCAGGGACCTCGGCGATCTGTTCGACCGCGGCCAGTCCCCGCCTGGTCTCGATCTGCAGCACGCTGATCACGACCGCGTTGCTCGTGGTCACGTGATCCCCGAGCGACACCGCGCCCCAGGAAGACGCCGCGGTGCCTCCGGCGAGGCTCCGCGTTCCCTCCGGCGCGTATTTGGTCGCGGCCACGGCCGCGACGGCCTGCTCGGGCGTTTCGATCTGCGGGACCATCACCCCCACGCAGCCCACGTCGAGCACCTGCAAGATCTGCTTCGGCCGGTGGTCGGGAACGCGCGCGATCGGCGTGATGCCAACGGCGCGGCACGCCCGCACCATCGCCTGAAGCGTCTCGCTCGTGAGCGGCCCATGCTCCATGTCGAGCAGCACCCAATCGTACCCGGCGACGCCCACGATCTCCACGACCTCGGGGGAGGGCAACGACACGATCGTGCCCAGCACCGCGTCGCCGCGGCGGAGCCGTTCCTTCAGCGGGTTCTGGAGCATCTGACCCTCCCTGCGGGCGTTCCGGTGCAAGACTTCCATCCCGCGCGGGCGAATTCCCCCATGTGCCCACCGTCGTCTATCTCGTCCGCCACGGCGTCACCGATTGGAACGTCGCGCATCGTCTGGCCGGACGGCTGCCCGGTATCTCGCTGAACTCGGACGGCCGGGGGGAGGCGGCCGCCGTCGCGTCGAGGCTCGCCGCGCTCCCGATCGGGAGGGTCGCATCGAGCCCGCTCGAGCGCGCGCAGGAGACGGCGGAGCGGATCGCGCGGCCGCACGGACTCGCGGTGGCGACGGAGACCGCGTTGCTCGAGCGGGGGTACCCCGCGTGGCAGGGCCTGTCGGCAGCCGAGATCCGCGAGCGGTTTCGCGACGACGTCGACGCCGTGGCGCGCGGCGGACGCGTCCGCGGGGTCGAATCGGTCGAAGAGATGGCGGAACGCATGTGGGCCGTCGTGGAGCGGCTCGCGGCGCTCCACGCGGACGAGGCCATCGTGATCGTGTCCCACGCCGACCCGATCCGGGCCGTGATCGCGCGCATCGTCGGGGTGCCCCCCGCCCGCCTGCGGGCGATCACGATCGATACGGGCTCGCTCTCCAGGATCCGCCGGCGCGACGCCGCCGCGGTCGTCGACTACACGAACAGCCGGATCCACCTTGACGCCCTCGGAACACCGGGCCAGTCTTCCTCCAGCCCCGCGTAGCGCGAGGCGCCCGGCGGGAGCCACAGGAGCGTCACGACCGCCCGATCAGGATCCCCGCGAGGAACACCAAGCCCCCGCCGACGACCACCTGGAGGACCGAGAGCCAGAAGCTCATGGCAAAGTAGCGATTCCGGATGAACGCGATCGTCACGAGCTCGACTCCTACGACCAGGTAGGCCAATGCGAGCGCGGTGCCCAAATGCGGGATCAAGAACGGGAGCGCGTGCATCAGGCCGCCGATCAGCGTGGCGATTCCGGTGATCGACCCGCGGATGATGGGCTTGCCCCGGCCGGTCAACGTGCCGGTGTCGGAGAGCGCCTCCGCAAAACCCATGCTGATCCCGGCGCCGACCGCCGCCGCGCTGCCAACCAGGAACGCGGTGTGCGGACTGCGAGTGGCAAACGCGGTCGCAAACAACGGCGCGAGCGTGGAAATGGACCCGTCCATCAGCCCGAGGAGCGCGGGCTGGACCACCTTGAGGAGATACCCGGAGTGGTGCTGTTGGGCGCGCAGGTCGGCGGATCCCGCGTGCGGATGGCTCGGCTCCACGACCGCCACGTGGACTTCCGGATCGTCGCGCGTCATGCCCCCGCCTCCTGTGCGGGGCCCCGACGCCTCCGGCAGCGAGGACAGACCCCATGAAGTTCGAACCGAACCGATCGCACCTGAAAGCCCGCGCGCGACGCGACCGTGCGTTCGATCGCGCGGACACGCGGGTCCAGAACGTCGAGCACATCCCCGCACCGCCGACAGACCAGGTTCACGTGCCGTTCCACCTGGCCGTCGTAGCGCCGGACCGGACCGCCGACTTCTTGCACGATGCCGAGGTCGGCGAACAGGCCCAGCGTAGCATACACCGTGGCCGGGCTGATGCCGGGGAACCGCCGCCGCACCTCGTCGCAGACCGTTTCGACGCGCGGGTGCGTGGCGCGCCCGACGACCGCCTCGTAGATCGCCATCCGCTGCGGCGTGAGCCGCCCGCCGCGAGCGGCCAGCGTACGCCGGAGCGCCGTCCACGCCCGGTCCGGCGCGGTCCGCCCGGAACCGGCGCGCCTTCCCCCTGAACCCGCAGTCCGTACTGAATTCTTATTTGTAATCATTACAGTTACAGCCTATCCGCCGCACGCCCGCGTGTCAAGCGGCAGGGACGCACTGCGCCCGACGCCAACCCTTCTCCGGGCGGGCCGGAACCGGCCGGCCCCACAACGGCGGCGGCCGCGCGCGGGCTGCGACCGGCCGCCATCCTCGGAGGTGCAGGCATGCGGTTGGTGACGTTTGCGTCGCGCGGGAGGACCCGGGTCGGGGCGCTGTCGGGAGGCTGGATCGTCGACCTGACCGCGGCCGCGCAGGCGCACTACGCGGCGCGCGGGGCGGCGCGCCCCGGGGCCCGCGCCCGCACGTTGCTGCCCCCGTCGATGCGCCATCTGCTCGCCGGCGGCGACGAAGCGCTCACGTTCGCCCGCGCGGTCACCGCCGAAGCGGAGGCGCGCCTCTCCACGACGGAGGGCGCTCGCGCGTTGGAGGCGGACGGCATCGCGTGGCGCCGTGACGATGTGCGGCTGCTCCCTCCGGTTCCCGCCCCGCCGAAAATCCTCTGCGTCGGCCGGAATTACGCGGAGCACGCGCGCGAGGGCGGGAGCGATCCCCCCGAGCTCCCGATCTTCTTTGGGCGGTTCCCCCACAGCCTGCTCGGCCCCGGCGAGCCCTATGTGATGCCGCGCGCGAGCACCCAGGTGGATTTCGAGGGCGAGCTCGCGGCAATCATCGGGACGGGCGGGCGCGACATCCCCGAAGCCCGCGCGTTGCGGCACGTCGCCGGCTACACGCCGTTCAACGACATGTCGATCCGGGACTATCAGCGCCGCACGTCGCAGTGGATGCTCGGCAAGAACTTCGACCGCAGCGGCCCGCTCGGCCCGGCCCTTGTCACGCGCGACGAGATCCCAGATCCGCAGGCGCTCACCCTTACGGTGGACGTGAGCGGCGAGCGCATGCAGGAGGTCAGCACCAGCATCATGATCTTCACGGTCGCATACCTGATCGCGTATGTCTCCCGCGTGCTGACGCTCGAACCCGGGGACGTCATCGCGACCGGCACGCCGAGCGGCGTTGGGTACGCACGCACACCCCCGCGATGGTTGCGCCCCGGTGACGTCGTGCGCGTCGAGATCACCGGGCTCGGCGCGCTGGAGACGCCGGTCGCGGCGGGGTCCTAACGCGGGTCCAGGCTTCGACGGCGCGCCGCGGGAGGGACCGGCGGAAGCCCGAGAGGGCCGCCCACCCAAGGCGACCCTCTCGGCGCACCAACTCGGGCGTCTCGCGCCCGACGTCCCTACCGTGCCGCGGCGACCGCCGGCGCGCCGAGCACTTCCTCCTCGGCCTCGTACGCGTCGCCCGCCGTCTCGTCCCTCCCTCGGGGCACGCCCACCGCGTCGAGGATCCACGTCCCCACGATCGCGATGAGGATGTTCAGCACGAACATCTCGAGCGCGGCGTAGGCGTTGATGGTCATGCCGCCGACGTGCAGGGGGTACACCGGCGACTTGAAGCCCGTCGACCACGCGAGGCCGGTGCCGACGACCATCGCGACCAGCCACCCGAGCACCAGCGCAACGTGATGGAACCAGCGCGTGTACAATCCGAACACGATGGCCGGGAACGTCTGGAGGATCCACACGCCTCCGAGCAGCTGCAGGTTGATCGCATACTGCGTCGGCAGCAAGAGCACGAACGCGAGGGCGCCGATCTTGACGAGGAGCGACACGGTCTTCGCGACCGTGGCCTCCTCGTGGGAGGCGCCGACCGTCTTGAAGTACACGTGGTAGATGTTGCGCGTGAAGAGATTGGCGGCCGCGATCGACATGACCGCGGCAGGCACGAGCGCGCCGATCGCGATCGCCGCGAACGCGAATCCGACGAACCAGTCGGGAAACATCTTCAACAGCAAAGCCGGCACCGCAAGGCTCGGGGCGGACACCTTCACGCCGGCCGCGATCGCCATATACCCGAACAGCGCAAGCAGCCCGAGCATCAGTGAGTACGCGGGCAGGAGCGCGGCGTTCCGCCGGACGACCTGACCGCTCGAGGAGCTCAACACGGCCGTGATCGCGTGCGGGTACATGAACAGGGCCAACGCCGACCCGAGCGCCAGCGACGCGTAGGGCATCGCCGCCGCCGGCGGCAAGATCAGAAAGCCTTTCTTCGCCGGAAGCGCCGCCGCCGCGGCCTGGAAGATGTGCCCGAAACCCCCGAGCTTGATCGGGATCGCGATGACCGCGACGATCACGGTGATGTAGATCATGGAGTCCTTCACGAGGGCGATCAGCGCCGGCGCCCGGAGGCCGCTTTGGTACGTGTAGGCGGCGAGGATCAGGAAGGCGATGATGAGCGGCAGGTCCCTCGCCACCCCCGACCCCACGAATCCCATCGTCGCGAGCACCACCTGGATGCCCACGAGCTGCAGCGCGATGTACGGCATCGTGGCCAGGATGCCGGTCACGGCGATGGCGAGCGCCAGACCGCTGGACCCGTACCGGCCGCGGACGAAATCGGCCGGCGTGATGTAGTGATGACGCCGGCAGACGGCCCACAACCGCGGCATCAGCACGAAGACGAGGGGGTAGACAATGATCGTGTAGGGTACCGCGAAGAACCCCAGCGCTCCCACGCCGTAGACCAGCGCCGGCACCGCGATGAACGTGTACGCCGTGTAGAGGTCGCCGCCGAGCAAAAACCAGGTCACCACCGTGCCGAACCGCCGCCCGGCGAGACCCCATTCGTCGAGCCGCGTCAAGTCGCCCCGCTGCCAGTGCACGGCGACAAACCCCATCACCGTGACCAGCAGAAAGAAGAACGCGAAGACGATCAAGATCGTCCAGTTCATCGCCCACCCTCCTGCTTTGTGACCTTATACACGAATGCCGTCAAGATCACGCCGATGATGAGCCAAACGAACTGGTAGAAATAGAAGTATGGGATCCCCCACACCGCCGGTTCTGCGCGAGAGTAGAACGCGGGCCAGAGCAACGCGATGAACGGAAGCAACAGCAGGAGGTACCACGGGCTGAACACGGGGTGCGCAGCGCGGTGCGTGCGTGACGCCGACAGGTCCGAACCTCTCTTCATGGCATGCCCCCTTCTTCGTATCACGCCATGCGATGCGGCCGATCAAGCGGTCTGCGCGACCGACATACACCGCGGGGCCCCGCGACTCCTGGCGCCGGGTCCGCCGGGCCTGACGCCGGGGCCCGCGATCGCTCCGTCCCAGCGACCGTCGCCCGAGGTGTGGTGCCCCATGCGCGCCGAAGTACCATCGCACGCCCGCGATCACAAGGAGGCGAGCTAGGGATGCCCCAGCCCGCGTTGACGCTCGATCAGGCGCTTGCGATCACGTTCACGGCCGGGCACGCGTGGTCGCCCGGCGGTCGGTTAATCGGCTTCATCCACGACGACGGCGGCCGGTTCTCGCTGCGGGTCGCGTCGCCGGACACGGAGGACGCCACCCAGATCTCCGAAGGCGACGTGCCGGTCACGGCGTTCGCGTGGGCGCCGGACGGCGCGATCGGCTACGTCCAGGACGGCCGCCTGTTACTGGCGCGGGCGCAGGGAGGATCGTCGGGCCCGAACGTCCGGTGGGCGTCCGCGGAGGCCTACGCCGGCCCCGACCCCGTCGCGGCGCTCGCCTGGGCGTTCCGCGGCTCGCTGCTGGCCTTTCACGCCGGCGGGAAGGTATGGACGCTCGATCTCCGCGGCCCGTCGCTCCGCGCGCTCGCGCTGCCGTGGCCGGTGCGCGCACTCGGCCATGAACCCCCGCTCGCGTGGTCGCCCGACGCACGGATGCTCGCCGTCACGATCCGGGACGGCGCGCAGTGGGACCTCGCCGTCGTCACGGAATCCGGTCGCGTCTTGTGGCGCACACACACCGAAGAGCTGGAGGGGCCCGCCGTGTGGCTGCGTCCGGGGCGGCTGCTGTTCGCGCGGACCTCCGTTCCATACACCGCCCGGGAGTGGCACGTCCTGGACGTGCCCGCGGACGGCAGGCCTGCGCAGGTGAGGCGGCTGCACCGCGCCGAGGAACCCGACGGGCTGGGCGCCGATTTCGCCCCGCAGCCGCATCCCGACGGGCGGCGCGCCGTCCTGGTGCTGCGGCACGAAGGCTGGTGGCACCTCTACGTGCTCGACACGGAAACCGGGACCCTCCGGGCGCTGACCGGAGGCGAGGCCGAAGACGTGGGCCACGCCGTGGACCGTCCGCGGATCAGCCCGGACGGACGGGAGGTGATCTTCTCCGCGAACCGCGTCAACCTGGGGCAGCGCCATTTGTTCAGCGCCGACCTGACGACGGGGGAGCTCCGGCAGGTCACGGGCGCGTCCGGCACGAGCGTGGAGCCCGAATGGTCGCCCTGGGGAGACCGGATCGCGTTCAAGCACAGCACGATCCATCACGCGCCCGAGATCTGGATCGTGGACCGCGGCGGCGAGGAGATGCGGCGCGTCGTCGGCGCGATGCCGCCCGGGGTCGACCCCGGGCGGTTCCCGCTGCCGAAGGCGGCGACGATCCGGGGCGCGCACGATTGGGAGATCCCGGGATATCTGCTGACCCCGGAACCGCTCGAGCCCGGGCGGCGCTACCCCGCGCTCGTGTACGTCCACGGCGGCGGTATGCGCCAGATGCGCGAAGGGTTTCCGCCGCTCGAAGCATATGCGTTCCACTACGCCGTGTCGCTCTGGCTGACCGGACTCGGCGTGGTGTCCTACCTCGTCAACTACCGTGGCGGCATCGGGTACGGCCGCGCGTTCGAGCAGGGCAACTCGGGCGGTCTCGGCGTCCTCGAGTGCCAAGATTGCGTGCGCGCGGGGGAGTACCTCAAGAGTCTTCCGTTCGTGGACCCCGAACGCGTCGGAATCTGGGGACTGAGCTACGGCGGGTGGCTCACGCTCGCGTCGTTGTGCCGCTCACCCGAGACCTTTGCGCTCGGCGTCAACTTCGCGGGCCTCTGGGACTTCGGCCGGTGGATGGCGTGGGCCAAGGAGGCCTACCGGCCGCCGTACGACTACTTCCTGGGACGGGCCCGCGGCACCCGCGCGGAGTCGCCGGATGTCTGGCGCAACGCGTCGCCCCGGCATCTCATCGAGCGCATGCGGGCCCCGCTCATCAACTTCCACGGCACCGCCGATGCGGCGGTGCCGTTCGAGCAACTGGACCTGATCGTGGAGGATTGCGTGCGGCACGGCAAGAGGTTCGAGACCCACTACTACCCAGGGGAAACGCACCTGTTCACACACCGGGCCACGTGGCGCGACGCACTCCGAAAATTCGAGGCGGCGCTGCGCACGTACCTGGGCGTGACAGAGTAGCCGGTCGCGTCGGCGTCAACTCCCCTCCGCGGCGAGCCGCGCGAGCAGGTCCGCGGCTGTCTCGGCACGCGCCGCCCAGAACTCCGCGATCCCGCCGACCGCGTCCCGGTGCGCCAGGTGCCTCGGGATCCACGCGCGCACCTCCGCCTCGAGCCAGGCGAGCGTCCGCGTCGCGTCCTGGGACAGCAGCGCATCCAGCATGAACCGCCGCTCTCCCATTCGAAGCCCCAGCTCGGTGTCGCGGGCGGCCCGCGCGAGATCGGCGCGCACGAGGAGCGCCCCGCTGCGCACGGGCGCGAGCAGGCCTTGGAGGAACGCCGCGGCGCCGGCCTGCCGGGGATCGGGGAGCGGCGGCGCCTCCCGCAGGTGCAACGGCAGAGCATCGGGCCGGCCCGGCTGGACGAGCGCTTCCCGAAGCGCCTCACCGAGCATCTCCCCCCACGCGCGGTAGCACGGCGATGCGATGTCCCGAAGTTTGTCGAGGTACATCGGCAGCCAGCAGGCGAGGTGTTCCCACAAGAGCGCCTTGCGGCTCTCGGCCAGGAGCACCCGGCGCGCCGGTTCACGCTCAGTGCTCTCGTGCTCCCCCAGCGTGGCGTAGAGAGCGAGCAGGGTGGTCAAGTGGTCGGGCTCGACCGGCGGCACGCGTCCCAGCGCCCGCCAGAACCCGGCGATGCGATCCCGGGCCTCTCCGCCCAGCATGCCGTCGCCGCCGAGATACACGGACGCGTACGGATACAGGTGGAGCACGAAGATCTCGGTGTAGTGAGCGGCCTCGGGTCGACCGGGCAGCCCAAGGATTTCGGCGAGACGGATCTGCTCCAGGCCCGGGGGCTCGCCGAGCACCCCGAGCGCGCGCCACAACTCCATCAGCGCCTCGAGGCGCGGGCCTTCGTCAGGGTCCACGCGGATGAGCCCGCCGCCGCCCCGGCGACCGATCCGACTCGACCGCCTGCATTGCTCCTTACCGGGTCCGAAAGCCCTGACGTGAACCTCCGCCGCGTCACTCGCCGGCGGCCGGCGTGGGGTCCGGCGTCCTCGGACCCGGCAGGCGGTATGCGTCCCGGGACGGCCGCAGCGGCCGCATCAACCAGTAGGGCCGGCGCGTCCCATCCGGCGAGTGCCGGTCGGCGGGCTTGGTCAGCGCAAGCCACTTCGCATACACCTCGTGCGCGCGCTGCGTGCTGACGGCGATGTCCCCGTAGCGGTCGCCGGGACCAGCCGGCCGGACGCGCACCGCCTGGTGCCAGCAGTGTTGGCCGGAGATCGGGTCCGGATGCACAGGAAACGTCAGGTTCTGGTGCACGCCGACGTCCGTCCACCAGATCCGCAACGTGTCGGGATCGCCGGAGGCGTAGGGCGCGACACCGCGCTCGCGACGCAGCTGCCAGCGGTCCTCGGCCCGATCGAGCGTCACCGTCGCCATCGCCTGGCGCTGACCCGGACCCGCGCCCTGGATCTTCCACCGGCCCATGTGATGGCTGCAGGCGACGACCCCCGGGCGGATGCCTTCGGTGACCCACGCCTTCACGACGAAGTAGCCGATCTCGGTCTCCACGCGTACGAGATCGCCGGTGCGAAGGCGCATCGCATCCGCGTCGTGCGGGTGGATCCACAGCGGGTTTGTGTGGGCGATCTCGTCGAGCCACTTCGAGTTTGCGCTGCGCGTGTGAATCTGCACCGGCAGGCGGAACGTCGAGATCAGCACCATCTGGTCGCGCTCGAGCGCGCTGCGATGGACGTGGCTGCGCAGGTACGTCGGCAGGGCGCACTCGGACCACCCCCACTCGACGAGCGTACGAGAGTAGAACTCGAGCCGGGCCGACGGCGTCGGAAACCCGCGCAGGATCTCCCCGTCCACCCGAACGCCAACCGGCCGTCGCCCGTCGGCGTCGGGCTCGGGACTCCCGACCGGCACGATGTTGGGATCGGGCGGCTTCGCCGCGCGCGTGTAGGCGCGGCCGAACCGGCCAACGTGCACGTCCTGCAACTCCGCGAGCGGCACCGGCGTTTCGTACAGCGCGCCGATCTTGCGCGTGATCTCAAACGCGCCGTACCGCCGCATGAACCCGAGCGGCGTGAGGCCCTCCCCTGCGGCGCGCTCGGGCAGCCCCGGCACGGAATGGTCGAAGATGTGCGCGTAGTACTCGTCCACCGCGAGCCGGGCGCCGGGCTCTCGCTGGGACTCGAAGTGCTTGCGGATCCCGAGCGATCCGTCGGGATCGATCCGCCACGACAGCTCGATCCAGAACTCATTCTCCTCCCAGACCTCCCCGGGGTTCGTCTGGCGCGTGTCCGTCACGCGCTCCCCGAGGCGCTCCCGCGCCGCGCGCAGCACCGGCTGGCGGAAGCCGATCCACTGACCGTCGTACTGCTCGTAGGAGTGCAGGTCGTGGCGCTCGGGTCCGTGCCCCATCGGAAGCACGTAGTCCGCGAAGAACGCCGTCTCGTTCCAGGTCGGCGTGAGCGCCACGGAGCAGCCGACGACACGTTCGTCGGTCAGCATCTCGATCCAGGAAAACCCGTCGGGATTGGTCCAGACCGGATTGTAGACGCGGGTGAAGTACACCTCGAGCCGCCCCCGCCCGTCTTTCAGAAGATGCGGCAGCAAGAACGAGAGCTCGTTGATCGCGAGGGGGTACTCGATCGGCCAGGTCAGGCCGTTCCAGGTCGTCGGGTGCGGCGGGACGTAGATCGGCTTCGGCACGTACTTGTTCCACGCGTTCGGGTAGGTGCCGCCTTCGGTCGCCACGGCACCCAGCAACGCGTTCAGCAGGAACAGCGTTCGCGGCACCTGCCACCCGCCCAGGTTGCCGGCGGCGGCGCTGCGCCACGTGTGGGTCGACAGGCGCGTGCCGGCCGACGCGACCGTGCGCGCCACGTCTTCGAGCGCGGCCGCATCCACCCCCGACTCCTGGGACGCGAACTCGAATGTGTACGACGCATAGAGGCCGCGCAGGATCTCCTCAAACGTCTCGAACGTCGCCGGGTGATCCGGGTGCTCGAACGCGAGGTACTCCTCCCAGTTCCACCAGCGCCGGACGAACTCGCGGTCGTAGAGGCCGCGCCGGATCAGGTAGCTCGCGATCGCGAGCAGGATCGCCGCCTCGGACCCGGGATGCGGCGCGATCCAGTGGTCCGCATGTGTCGCTGTGTTCGACAGCCGCGTGTCGAACACGATAAGTTTGGCCCCCTGCTGTTTCGCCTCGATCACGCGCTGGGCGTGGGGGTTGAAGTAGTGGCCCGCCTCGAGGTGACTGCTGACCAACAGGATCACGCGGGCGTTGGCGTGATCCGGGCTCGGCCGGTCCACGCCCATCCAAAAATGGTAGCCCGCCCGGCCGCCGCTGGAACAGACGTTGGTGTGAGTGTTGTGCCCGTCGACACCCCACGCGGCGAGCACGCGCTCCGTGAACCCATCCTCGCCTGGCCGGCCGACGTGATACATCACTTCGTTCCCGCGTCCTTCCGTGATCGCACGGCGAATGCGCACGGCGATGTCGTCGAGCGCCTCGCTCCAGCTCACTTGGACCCACTTGCCCTCACCCCGCCGGCCGGCCCGTTTCAGCGGGTACAGAATCCGGTCGGGGTCGGTGATCTGGTTGAGGGTCGCCGGCCCCTTGGCGCAGTTCCGTCCGCGCGACCCGGGATGCTCGGGGTTGCCTTCGAACTTCCGCACCTGCAGCGTCTCCCGGTCCACGTAGGCGAGGAGACCGCACGCCGACTCGCAGTTGAAACACGTGGTCGGCACCAGCATGTACCGCTTCTCGACCCGCCGACCCGGCCACGCCTTGGAGTCGAGCTCGACCCAGTCGTCCCACCGCTCCTTCGGGGGGAACGAGGCGAGATGGATCCGGCTCGGCCCAGGGTAGAACGTCTCGCCCCGCGCCTCGGCGTCGCGCCGCGCCGCGCTCACCCGCTGGTTCAGCGCCTTCGTGTCCATTCCGTCCCCCTTAGGCAAGCGGCACGCACTGCCCGGCCTGCACGTACGCGTGCTCGTACGCGAGCAACCCGACGAGCGCCAGCACGGCGACCGCGGCACCGCTTCCCGCGATCGGCGTCGCGAGAACGCCGAGCACGGCCGCGGAGACGAGCACGGCGAGTGCGCCGAACCCGATGCCGGTCCAGAACCCCGTCCGGAAGCGGCCCGCGGTCATCTCGCGGACCGCGAGGCGCCCGTGGGCGGTGCCGTGCGGCAGCGTCGTCTCCCCCCACACCAACAGCAGGTGCGCGAGGCTCGCGCCTCCGACGATCCCGAGCAGCGGCGGCGCCACGGCCGGTTCCAGCCAGCCGGCGAACGGCAGCAGGATGGCCGCCCCGGCGATCACCGCCTGCAGCAGCAGGTGCAGCGGCAGCACCGGATTCTGCCAGAGGTCGCGCGCCTTCGCCTGCGCGAACAGGTAGGCAGTGTACACTGCGCACAGCACGGCGAGCACCGCGCCCGGCGCGCCGAGCACCCGCTGCAGCTCGCGCCATCCGAATACGCTGCCAACGAAGTGCAGCGCGAGCACGAGCGAGTACGCCGTGATGATGAAGGCGCCGCGCACCAGCCAGCTCCCCCACTGCGGACGCGTGAAGATCAAGTAGAACCGCTCGGGGTGCTTCAGGTCGGCGACGAGGAGCCCGCCGGTCGCGGCGAGTGCTGCGCCGCAGACGACCGGCGCCACCCACACCCACAAGGCACTGCTCCACGACAGGACGCCGCCGAGCAGCAACCCCAGGAGCACGAGATACGCCCCCGCGGCGATGCCCTTGGTCCACGTGTACAGACTGACCCGCCAGTGCCAGGGCGCGGTGTGGGGCACGTCGTAGCTGAGGAGCGCCGCGGCAGACGTGTTGTTCCACGGTGAGGCGACGCCGGCCGGCACGTCGCCGGGCCCGGTCCCCTGTTCGCTCCACATGTAGAGGCCGCCATCGGGGCGCCGCGCGGCAAGCGGGTCGAGCGTCGCCTGGTGCGCCCCGCGGTAGAACAGCTTGGGCTGCGTGTCCTTCTCCGGCCGGCGCACGGTGACGGGCTCGCGGTGCACAATCTGGGCGACCCGGGAGGTCGGGTCGTTCAGATCACCGACGAGGATCGCCTCGGTCGGACAGACCACCACGCACGCCGGCTCAAGCCCGACGTCGAGCCGGTGCGCGCAGAAGTTGCACTTCTCCGCCGCATGATCCTCGGGGTTGATGAAGATCGCGTCGTACGGGCACGCGGCGATGCACGCCTTGCAGCCGATGCAGATCGACTTGTCGAAGTCGACGATCCCGTCCGGCCGCACGAACATCGCCGACGTCGGACACGCGGTCGCGCACGGGGCGTCGTCGCACTGGTTGCAGCGCGTGACCTGGAACGCCCGGCGCGCCTGCGGGAACATCCCGACGTCGACGTACTTCACGTACGTCCGGGTGACCCCCACCGGCACTTCGTTCTCCGACTTGCACGCCACGGTGCAGGCGTGGCAGCCGACGCAGCGGGTGTGGTCGATGACCTTCGCCCACTTCGGCGGACGCGCCGCGCCGGCGAGCGCGTCCCCGACGGCCTGGGCAGCAGGAAGAGGCATGCCGTTGCTCCTGGGGTGATCGAGTCGGTGCCTTAACTGTTTCGGCGGCGGAGCGACGCGACCCCTGCTCGGAGAGGGACGCCGCCGGCCCCTCGCACGCTATCTCTGCGCTTCTCTCGGGCCCGTCAGCGGCGGCGCTCAGCGTGTCGGGAACATCAGCGGCCGCTGGCAGGCCATCCTTGCAGATGTTCGGACGGCAGACCAGCAGGGGCACGATCGTACCCCTGCTGGTCGCGAGTCCCGTGGGTCACGTTCTCGGATCCGAGTCTTCACACGCTCCCGAAGCGCTTGATGTCCTCAGGGCCGGTCTTGGTCACCACCGGTGTGGCCCCCTGCACCGCCACGCGGATTTGCTCGACCACGTCCGGATTGGCCAGGGTGGTAACGTCCCCCGTGTCCATGGTGTTGGAGATGGCCGCGAGTACCCGGCGCATGATCTTCCCCGATCGAGTCTTGGGCATGTCGGGGACGATGCGGACGTCTTTGGGGCGGGCGATCTTGCCGATGGTGGTCTCGATCGCATGGACCACCCGATCCTTGATCTCGGCGCTCGGCGAGATGCCCGGTTTCAGCGAGACGTAGACCTCGGGCACCCGCCCTTTCAATTCATCGACCACGGGCACCACCGCCGCCTCGGCCACCTCGGGCACTGTCAAGCAGGCCGACTCGATCTCCTTTGTCCCCAGGCGGTGCCCCGCGACGTTGATGACGTCGTCGACGCGGCCCAGGATTCTGAAGTAGCCGTCGGCCGCCTGCAGCGCACCATCGCCGGCGAAGTACGGCCAGTCGCGCCAATCCTTGCTCTTCGGGTTCTTGCAGTACTTCGCGTAGTATTGGCGGACGAAGCGGTCACGGTCTCCCCAGATCGTCTGCATGATCCCCGGCCAGGGGTTGCGGATGCAGATGTTGCCGGCTTTGCTCGAGCCGCGCGGGATCTCCTTCCCCTCTTCGTCGTAGATCACCGGGTAGATCCCCGGCACGCCCGGGCCGGCGCTTCCTGGTTTCATCGGATCGAGGGCCGGCTTCGTGCTGCAGAGAAAGCCCCCGTTTTCCGTCTGCCACCAGGTGTCCACGATGACCGCCTCGCCCTTGCCGACGGCCTTGTGGTACCAGCGCCACACCTCGGGCTCGATCGGCTCTCCGACCGTCGTCATGTGCTTGAAGCGGGTGTGGTATTTCTGGGGTTCGTCGGGTCCGGCCTTGCGCAGCATGCGGATCGTCGTGGGCGAGGTGTGGAAGATGTTCACGTCCAGGCGCTCGGCGATGCGCCACGGACGCCCCGCGTCGGGATACGTGGGGACGCCCTCGTAGATGATGCTCGTCGCGCCGAGCGCCAGCGGGCCGTAGACGATGTACGAGTGCCCCGTAATCCATCCGATGTCGGCGAAGCACCAGTAGACGTCGGTCGGGTGAATATCCTGAATGTACTTGGACGTACCGGCCACGTACGCGAGATACCCGCCGGTCCGGTGCTGGCAGCCCTTGGGGCGTCCCGTCGTGCCGCTCGTGTACATGAGGAACAAGGGCGCCTCGGCATCCATCGAGACCGGCTCGATCTTCTGGCCGACATACTTCTTGAGCAGGTCGTTCATGATATAGTCGCGGCCGGAGACCAGCGCTGTCTCTGACGCTGACTTGTCGCGGAGCCGGCGCCAAATGAGAACCTTGTCCACTTTCTGGCCTTCCTTGGCCGCTGCCGCCACTGCGATGTCGGCGTTCGCCTTGTGGTCAAGCAGCTTCCCGTTCCGGTAGTACCCGTCCATCGTAATGAGGACGCGGCTCCCGGAGTCCGCCGCCCGAAGGCCGCACGCCTCGCCGCTGAATCCGCCGAAGACCACGGAGTGCACGACGCCCAGGCGCGCGCACGCCAGCATCGTGATCGGAAGCTCCGGGGTCATCGGAAGGTGGATGGTGACACGATCGCCTTCCTTGAGACCGGCGAAATCGCGAAGGAGCGCGGCGACCTCGTTGACACGTGTGTACAGCTCCTGGTAGGTGATCGCGACGTGGGTGTCTTCCTCGGGCTCCGGGACGAAGATGAGGGCCGCCTTGTTCTTGTACTGCGCGAGATGGCGGTCGACGCAGTTGTAGGATACGTTCAGCTTTCCGCCGACGAACCACTTCCAGAACGGCGGGTCGTTGGTATCGAGCGTGGTGTGCCAGTACTGATCCCAGGAGAGCAGGTCGGCGTACTCCCGGAAGCACTCGGGAAAGCGCTCGACGCTGAACCGCTCCATGATCCCGGGATCCGTAGCGTTGGCCTGCCCGATAAACCGCGACGACGGATAGTAGTACTCCTCCTCTTTCCAGTGCACGGCAATTTCGGCTTCACTGACGGCGACTTGCTTCTCACGTGCTTGAGCCATTAGATCACTCACCTCCCCGCGGAGCCCTGCGGTGCGCCCGGCACCTTGTGTGGCGTACGTTCATTGTCCTGCTCCTCTCGAACACGGTCAAGACCGCTAGCCGCGCGCGCCGAGTGGGCTGCCCGGCCGCTGGGCAACCCGCGGCGGCGCCCAGAGCGGTCCACCGACCGGGAGCACTGGCGTCGGCGACATGCTGTTGACCACGCCCGCCGCGGACGTGTACCAGGCGACGAGAGCCGTGATGATGCCGACATAGCCGCCGAGCCGGATGAAGCTGACAGAACCTGAGAAGAATCCGATGAAGAGCAGGATTTCGGTGACCTCCAGGGTCAGGAACACCAGGAAGACGGCCACGTTGGCGCGGGTGCTCCAGAGCATCATGTACGTATTGAAGATGGCAAACGAGAGCAGGAACCACCCCAGCGCCGGAAGCAGCTGGTTGTCCGGTACGCCCTTCCCGAAGAGCTGCAGCAGGATGAACGTGGCCAGGCTGAACCAGAAGGCGCCGTACGTCGAGAACGCGGTGGCGCCGAACGTGTTCTTGTTCTTGAACTCCCACATCCCTGCCAGAAACTGGGCGGCTCCCCCGTAGAAGAGCGCGAGGCCGATCCACACAATATCCGGAGCCCATCCCGCATTGTGCGCACTGAGGACGAACGTCGTGAGAGCGAATCCACCTAGACCGAGCGGCGCAGGATCAGCTACGGCAAGAACCGGCTTCCCTTCTTCCGCCATTGAGGGATCCCTCCCTTTGTAGGGCGGACGTGCTGGCCGGAATACAAGGGAACGAACCCACCGGCCCCCGCCCCCGAATAACGATTCCCCTCGCCTTCGCGCTGCTTCTCACGACTCCTCCCCGTTGGATCGGGGCGCATAGGTGTTCGGCATCTGCTGGGACCCGGCATGCGATCAGGCTGCCTCCGGTCGCACGTCCCCGTCTGGCCGCACGGCGATCCCCCGGCGTCGATCCCGGCGCGCCGTCCCCGCAGCAATCGAACATCGACTCGCGGCCGCGAGTTGACGCGACGGTTCCCGGGAAAGCCGACACGGACGCGCGCACAGCGCGTCCTCCCTTGACCGCTGTGCACGGTGCACGAACTCGAAGCGGAGCTAGACGCGATGGGAAGGATGACATCCGTGGCGGTTCTGACCCGATCACACGCCACACGACGCCGCGGCCGGCTCTCTCCCTCCGGCGAGCGCCTGTCTTCTTCAATGTCCGCGCGGCGCCGAGCCATCGGACGAACCGGCGACCCTGCACGGCCAGCCGAACTTCTGCCGGATCGCCCGCTCCGCCGCCTCCTGCTTCGCCCCTTCGATCCCGGCCCGCCCTCAAAACGACCGGATCTCGTTCTCGATCCCACCCGCGCAATCCGCGCGCGGGCCTCAGCGGGACGCGGGTCGTCCTGCAGCGAACCCAATTGCATGCGCGTGTCGGCTCCCACCGTGGCGGCGGTGAAAGTGTGGCTGCGGACGTTCGAGGCGCACGTCCGGGCCGCAGACTTCGAGGCGGCGCGCCCGATGTTCGCCAGCGATGTGGCGGCGTTCGGCACGTACGCCGCGATCGTGACCGACAGGACACGCCTCGAACGCGACCAATGGAGACGCGTCTGGCCCGCGATTCGCGGGTTTCGATTCAGGGTGGAAGCGCTGCGGTGCCTCGGCGGATCGCGGGCCGTGTGCGCGGTGGTCCCTTGGGATTCCCGCGGCGTACGCAGCGACGGCGCAACGTTTCCGCGCCCCGGCCGGGCGACCCTGTTCCTCGTACGGCGGGCTGGACGGTGGGTCGCGGTGCATTCTCATTTCTCGCTCGCGCCGGCAGGGGAGCGGTCACGATCGGGATCCGCACGGTCGAACTCGCCGAGATCGCGCACCTCTCGGAGACTCCGGGCGAAGACGCGTCTCAGGAGTGCGGCTCGGCGCGCCTCGCAAGCTGCACAAAGACCCTGAGCGAGTCGGGGTTGCTCATCGAGTCGGGGCTCGCCGCGCGCTCCGGCGGCGTCCCGGCGAGAATCCGCTTCACCGGGACCTCCAGCTTCTTGCCGCTGAGGGTCCGCGGCACCTCCGCGATTGCGTAGATCCGGTTCGGAACGTGGCGCGGCGACAGCTCGCTGCGGATCTTCCCCACGATGCGCTCGCGGAGCCCGGCGTCGAGCGCCGCGCCCGGCCTCAGCACCACGAACAGCAGCAACTCGCCCTCCCGCCCCAGCTCGCCCGTGTCCACGACGAGGCTGTCCAGCACCTCCGGAACGTCGTCGACCACCCGGTAGAACTCGCTCGTGCCCATGCGGACGCCGGCGCGGTTCAGCGTGGAGTCGGACCGCCCGTAGACCACGCACCCTCCGTCCCGGGTAATCTTGATCCAGTCGCCGTGGCGCCACACGCCCGGGTAGGTCTCGAAGTAGCTCTCCCGATAGCGCCGCCGGTCCGGATCGTTCCAGAAACCCACCGGCATGGACGGCAACGGCTCGGTGAGGACGAGCTCGCCGACGTCGCCCACGAGCGGGCGCCCCTCGGGGTCGAACGCCTCGACCTTGGCGCCCAAGCCGCGGCACTGGATCTCGCCGGCGCGCACGGGCAGGAGCGGACACGACAGGACGAACGCCGTGCAGACGTCGGTGCCGCCGCTTACGGAGCCGAGCAGCAGGTCGCGCTTCACGTGTTCGTACACCCAGGCAAACCCCTCCGGCGGCAGCGGCGCGCCGGTCGAGCCGATCGCCCGCAGCCGCTCGAGCCGCGCGGCGCGGGCCGGCTCCACGCCGGCCTTCTGACACCCGAGCAGGTAGGGCGCGCTCGTGCCGAAGTACGTCATGCCCGTCTGCTCCGCCAGCCGCCACAGCGCGCCCAGGTCTGGGAACGCGGGACTCCCGTCGTACAGCACGACCGTCGTCCCGATCAGCAGGCCGCCGATCAGGAAGTTCCACATCATCCACCCGGTCGTGGTGTACCAGAAGAACCGGTCGTCGGGCCGGAGGTCCAGGTGCAGCGTCAGCGCCTTGAGCGTCTCGAGCAGGACGCCGCCGTGCCCGTGCACGATCGCCTTCGGCAGACCGGTGGTGCCGGACGAGTACAACACCCACAGCGGGTGGTCGAACGGCACGGCCTCGAACGACAGCTCGGAGACCGGTGCGCCGTGGGCCAGTTCCGACCACGGCCGGACGCCGGCGTCGGAAGCGGCCACCGCGGCGCCGTCGAGCCCGGGCACGAGGATCGTGGCCTCGAGCGTGGGAAGCTGCCGCCGGATCTCGCGCAGGGCGTCGCGCCGGTCGAACGTCCGGCCGCCGTACCGATACCCGTCCACGGCGAACAGCACGCGGGGTTCGACCTGGGAGAACCGGTCGATCACGCTGCGGATCCCGAACTCAGGCGAGCAGCTCGACCAGATCGCGCCGAGGCTCGCCGTGGCCAGAAACGCGATGACCGCCTCGGGGGTGTTCGGCAGGTACGCGACCACGCGGTCGCCGCGCCGCACGCCGAGGCGCCGGAGGCCCGCCGCGACCGCCGCGACCTTCCCCACCAGTTCGGCGTACGTGACCGTCTCGGGCGGGTGCGCCTCCGATGCGAACACCAGCGCCGCATGCCCGTCCCGCCGGGACAGCGCGTGCTCCGCGTAGTTCAGCTCCGCACCGGGGAACCAGCGGGCGCCGAACACGCGCCGGTCCTCGAGCACGCGCTCGGCAGGACGGCGGGCGCGGACCCCGCAGAATTCCCAGATCGACGCCCAGAATGCCTCGAGGTCTGTCACGGACCAGCGCCACAGGGCATCGTACGACTCGAACGCCAGCCCGCGCGTCTCGCGCAACGACACGAGGTATCGGCTGATGTTCGCCCGACCGCGCGCCTCGGGCGTGGGCGTCCACAGTACCGTGCCTTCCACGAGACCACCATCCTCGGCCGCCGCCACGTCCCACGCGCATCCGGCCGGCGGGATGGCAGTTCCCCGCGCGGGGGTTCCCGCTCCTGCTCCGGATCGAGGGGCGAACGCGCTCGCGCAAGGTCGCGGGGCGCATCCGAACGAATCAGAGGGTGTTCCCTCAGTGATCAGAGCGCAGCGGAGGTGCAAGGATGGCGTGCCGCGTGTTCATCTCGGCGGACATCGAGGGCGTCGCCGGCGTCGCCACCAGCCTGCAGACGTCCGACACAGGACGACAGTACCAGGAAGGTCGGGAGCTCATGACCGACGAGGTCAACGCCGCGATCGCCGGCGCGTTCGACGGCGGCGCAACGGACGTCGTCGTCTGCGACAGCCACGCCGCGATGCAGAACTTGATCCCGACGCGGATGGACGAACGGGCGGTGCTCGTACGCGGCGCGATGCGCGACTCGCTCCAGATGGAAGGCATGGACGGCTCGTTCCACGCCGTGTTCATCACCGGCACTCACGGACGGGCGGGGACGGCCGATGCGGTGATCGACCACACGTGGAACGGCGGCACGATCTACAACCTCCGCATCAACGGCCGGGCGGTGAACGAGGCGGAGCTGAATGCGCTGGTGGCCGGTCGGTTCGGCGTGCCGGTGACGCTCGTCACCGGCGACGACGCCACGCTTGCGCAGACCCGTGAGACGCTGGCGGAGACGATCATGGTGGCGGTAAAGACGGGCCGAGGACGGGGCGTCGCCGCGAGCCTCCACCCCAAGGAGGCGTGCCGTCGGATCCGCGCCGGCGCCGCCGAAGCGGTTCGGAAGCGGGGGCAGATCCCGGTGCCCGCGGTGCCGACGCCGCTCGTCATGGAGATCGACTACAACCGCACCGACATGGCGCAGACCGCCGCGCTCGTCCCTGGCGTCACCCGGATCGCCCCGCGCACCGTGCGCGTGGAAGCCGATCCCGACACGATGTTCCGCATCCAGGAGCTGATCGTGTACCGGCTCCGGCACGAACTGTAGCGGCTCCGCCGGGGGCGGCCCGGCGAAGACTCGATCCCCCAGGAGGGACGGCACGATGCGTCTTGGTGAGATGACATGGACCCAGGCCCGCGAGGCGGTCGAGGCGGGCGTGACGGCGGTGCTGCCGCTCGGCTCGATCGAAGAACACGGCCCGCACAACGTGATCGGCGACTACCTCGCCTGCGACAAGATCACCGCGACCGCGACCGACCAGACGGGCGACGTCATGGCGCCGGTGATGCCGTTCGGCTACTCGGAGTACTTCCGCAACTACACTGGGACGATCACGATGCGCGCCTCGACGCTGGCCGCCGTCGTCACCGACGCGGTGGACTGCCTGCTGCATCATCGCTTCCGCCGCGTGGCGATCTTCAACGGCCACTCGGGCAACGCGAGCGTGCTCAATCTCGTCACGCGGCGGTTTCGCCGGACACGCGGGATCGTGATCCCCACGCTCAACGTGCTCGGGCTCACCCAAACCCCCGAGGTGATCGAGCGCGTCTACGGCGGGAAGATCGGGCTCGGCCACGGCGGCGAGCCGATGGGCTCGCTCATGATGCACGTCGCGCCCGGCCGCGTCCAGATGGACCGGGCCGGCGAGTGGGGCCGCCGACAAGTGTTCGGGTGCCCGACCGAGGGCCTCGACACGATCCGGGTGGACGGCATCCGCATCAGCGTACCGCTCGACATGGAGGACGTCACACCGCCGACCGGCAGCTTGTCCGATCCAACGCCGGCCACGCCGGAGCGTGGGAAGCAGCTGTTCGAGAACGCCGTCGACGGATGCGTCAGATTTCTCCGATGGTTCCGGAACGTGGATCCGTACCTCGGGACCGGTGCGGAGCCTCGAATCTAGCAGATCGCGCGGCAGGACCGCCGCAGCCGTCGACCACACTCAGCCCGGCCGACGCACTGGGATCGTAACCATCACCTCACCCGCGCCCGGTGTGTCGGCCGGCCGCGCTGGGCCGCCGGCGCCTGGGGCCGGGGCGGCGTCCCATCCCGTGGGCCGCTCGTGCGTCGCCCGGACGAATGCGTCCCGAAAGATCAGCCGCCAGTTGGAGCGCGGGCGCCCTCGCTGGATTCGGGTGCTCTCCGGTCCGAGCGACCGGAGCACGCGCAGGCACGTGAACAGCGGATGGGGATCGAAGACCATCCGGGGCAGGAATGGCGGATCGTCGCTCTCTGTGTCGGCGCGCCAGCGGACGACGATCCGTACCGGCGGCTCGCCGAGCCAGCGCTCGTACTCGGTCCGAAGGGACGTCACGACGCTGGCGACACGCCGCGGGGACAGGCCCGCGAGCGTGAGGCCGTGGGCGAAGTAGAGGTCGCACAGCGACCGTTCGTCCAGGTACCGAAAACTGCCCCGCCCACTTCCCTCCCGAGCGGGGCACACGGCGCCGACCCTGATGAACTCGTCGAGCCCCCGCGGCGGGACGCCCCACACCGCGCAGACCTCCTGGACCTTGCCCACCTGCATCAGCATGGTCGATCGATCGGCGGCGGCGTCGGGATGCGTCAACTCGATTGGAGGGTGCGGCAATCCCACCGCGGCGTCAAGTAGCGACGCCGCGGTGTCCCTCGGAAGCCTTGCGGGATAAGGCTCGGCGCCTCACCGTAAACTCCTGGCATCGGTAAGACGCTGGCGATACCGACGCAGGGCGCCTCGAGCGGACGGCCGGTCGCGCGGACGCCTACGTCGGCTGACGGGGATCCAGCGCATCCCGCAGGCCGTCGCCGACCATGTTGAAGGCCAGCGTCACGACGAGGATCGCCACGCCGGGAATGACCACGAGCTGCGGGCTGCTGGTGATGTAGTTCCGCCCGACGCTGAGCATCGCGCCCCATTCGGCGGTCGGCGGTTGCACCCCGAGCCCGAGGAAGCTGAGGCCGGACGCCGTGAGGATCGCGGTCGCGAGCCGCAGGGTCGCCTCCACCACGAGCGGCGAGAGGATGTTGGGAAGCACGTGCCGCGCCATGATCACCCGCTCGCTCGCCCCGAGGGCCCGCGCCGCCTGCACGTAGGTCTCCTGCCGGACGAGCAGCGTGGACCCCCGCGCGATGCGCGCGAACGGCGGGATCGAGTTGATCCCGATCGCGATGATCACGTTCACCAGGCCGACGCCGAGCGCCGCGATGATCGCGACCGCCAGCAGGAAGCCGGGCATCGCAAGCAGCACGTCCATGATGCGCATGATCACCGTGTCGCCGGTCCCCCCGCGGTACCCGGCGACGATCCCGAGAGCGGACCCCGACGCGAAGGCGATCGCAACCGCGGCCACCGTGATCACCAGCGTGTCGCGGCCGCCCCACAGGAGCCGGCTCAGGATGTCGCGACCAAGTTCGTCGGTGCCGAGCGGATGGGCCGCCGACGGCGGCGCGGTCGGGTGGATCACATCGAGCGCGATCGGATTGTAGGGCGCCAGCCACGGCGCCGCGGTGCTCACCGCGATGGCGACCGCCAGGACCGCAAGCCCCGCGACCGCGGCGCGATGGCGCGCGAACTGCCGGAGCGCCCGCGTCCCCGGGGTGACGAGCGCCGGGAGCGTCGGCGCTGCGACGGCCATCAGTCGAAGCGGATCCTGGGGTCGACGTACGCGTAGAGCATGTCGACCGCGAGATTGACGACGATGAAGGTGACCGACAGCGCCATCACCGCCGACTGGACGACCGCGACGTCGCGGGAGCGAATGGAATCGACGATCAGCCGGCCGAGCCCGGGGCGGGCGAACACCGTCTCGGTCAACACGGTCCCGCTGAGCAGGTACCCCAACTGGAGCCCGACGACCGTGATGATGGGGATGACCGCGTTGCGAAATGCGTGGCGCATCACCACGGCCCAGCGCGTCACCCCCTTGGCCCGCGCCGTGCGCAAGTAGTCCTGCTGCAGGACATCGAGCATCGCCGAGCGCGCCTGGCGGGCGATGATCGCCGTCGACGCGGAACCCAGCGTGAGGGCCGGCAGGAGGAGCTGTGCGAACGTCCCAGCCCCCGTGCTCGGCAGCCACCGCAGCCCGACGGAGAAGACCATCATGAGCATCAGCCCGAGCCAGAAGATCGGCATCGAGACGCCGACCGCCGCGGCCAGCGACGCCGCGGCGTCCCAGATCGAATGCTGATGCGTGGACGCGGTCACGCCCGTCGCCAGCCCGATCGCGATGGCGATCGTCATTGCGGCGGTCGCCAGTTCGGCCGTGGGCCGGACGCGGCTCGCGATCTCGTACGTGACCGGCCGGTGGGTCACCGCCGATCGCCCGAGATCGAGCCGCGCAAGTCGCCCCAGCCAGCGGGCGTACTGCACGTACACCGGTTGATCGAGCCCGAGCTGCTGGCGGATCGTCTGCACGTCCGCCGCGGTCGCGTCGGTGCCGGCCATGACCAGCGCCGCGTCGCCCGGGATCAGCTTCAGCAGACCGAAGACGATCACCGACACGCCGAGCAACACCGGGATGGCCCACAGGAGCCGCCCCGCGATGTGGCGGAGCATGACGCTACCGGAACGGACTCACGTTCGGCGCAACGCGCCGGGCACGAAGTCCCCGCTCGGCAGCACGACGAACCCCCTGGCGCCGGCCCGCGCGCCCCACAGGTTGGTCAGCTGAAAGAGGTAGATGAGCGGCTGGTCCTGCCAGACCAGCGCCTGCGCGTGCTTGAGAATCGGAAGGCGCTTGGCCTGGTCGAACATGCTACGCTCCTGCTCGAGCAGCCGATCTACCTCGGGGTTGGCGTACCCGGTGCGCTGCTGCGTGCCGGGCACGTTCGTCGCGACGGAATCGTACATCCGGTACAGATGGTAGTCGATGTACGGGCTGCTCTTCAGCAGCGACGTCATCGTGCCGGGACGCGCGTCCGGATCGGATGAACTTCCCGCGAGCAGCGTCGCGAAGTCCATCTGGTGCACCGCGGTGCGGACGCCGAGGTTCGCCCAGTATCCCTGGACCGCTTGCACCACCTGCAGGTCGCCGGCCCAGCGGCCGGCGGTGATATTGATCGTGAGATCCATGCCTCCGCCGTACCCGGCCGCCGCGAGCAACTGCCGCGCCTGGTTCGGATCGTAGGCCACCGGCGCGAAATCGAAGCTCCCCCAGACCCCCGGGATCCCGGGGCTGTTGAGCGGTCTGGCGAACCCCTTCATGATGCCTTGGATGATGGCGTTCTTGTCGATCGCCATGTTGAGCGCGCGGCGCACGCGAACGTCTTTGAGCGGTGGCTTCGTGTCGGCGGGTTCGAGCTCCGCGATGGTCTGCGCCGGGGTCGCGTAGACGACCAACCCCGATTCCCGGCGCAGCGCGTCCATATCCGTGGGCGGCAGGTCCTGGACCACGTCGGCCTCGCCGGTCTTCAACACGACCACCCGCGCGGCAGACTCCGGGATCGGACGGTAGAGAAACCGGCGGACCCGGGGGTTCGGCCCCCAATAGGTGGCGTTGAGCGACGCAGACACATGGTCGTTCGGCACCCACTCCTCGAACACAAACGGGCCGGTCCCGACGGGGTGGCGCCCGAAATCCTGCCCGTACGTCTTCAGCGCCGTGGGGCTGACGATCTTCGCCGAACCGTCCGCCATGAGCAACGGGAAATCCGGGTTTGGCGGATCGGTGACGAACCGCACCGTGTGCTCGTCGGGCGTCAGGACGTCCTTGATAAGCAGGTAGTTCCCGCGCCGCGTGGCCGGCGTGTTCCGATCGAGGATGTGCGCGATCGTCGCCTTTACCGCGTCGGCGCCGAACGGGGTCCCGTCGTGAAACCTGACGCCCGAACGAAGCGTAAACGTCCAGATTCGTCCCCCGCCGCTGGACGTCCACGACGTCGCGAGCGCCGGTTGTATCTGGCCTTTGTCGTTCCATTGCACGAGGCCGTCGAACATCGCGTTGATGATAGCCTGAAACGGGCCGGTCCCAACCGCGGGGTCGAGGCTGTTGGGTTCGGTGCCGTCCACGACGACGAACGTGGCGTCCCGTCCCACCGCCGCCGACGAGGCGGCCCGGGCGGCGGACGAGAACAGGAGGGACGGCGCCGTGACCGCACCCGCGGCCAACGCGGCCGCTCCGACCCGCACCGCGGCCTGCTTCAGGAGTTCGCGACGCCGCATCCGCTTCATCCCGTGGTCCGCCTCCCCGTCATCCCGATCCTCCACTGTCTACGCCGCCCCGCCGTCGCCGGACGCCGCGGCTTCCGGCGCCGCCGCCGTCGCGCCGCGCGGCTTGAACCCGTAGACTTCCGCGGCGGTGTCGTGGAAGATCCGGCGCTGTAGGTCCGGCGCCAGCCGCGGGAACGCATCCGCTGGGGAATCGAAGTCCCAGTGCGGGTAGTCCGACGCGAACATCAACGTCTGTTCCGCGCGGTTCCACCTGAACACTTCCAGCAACTGCGACGGCTGATCGGGCTCCTCGAGCGGCTGCGACGTGAACCGCACGTGCTCCCAGACGTACTCGCTCGGCGGCTTCCGCACCCACGGCGTCTGGTCGCGAAGGCCCCGGTAGTCAGCGTCGAGTCGCCACAGGAACGGCGCCAGCCAGGCGTACCCTCCTTCGATGAACACGACGCGAAGCTTCGGGAACTTCTCGAACACGCCCTCGAAGATCAGGCTCGTGAGGTGGGTCATGTAGCCCTGCGGCCGGACCTGGCGGTTCTCCACATAGTAGGAGCCGTAGCCCGCCACCGACGGCTGCCCGTTGATGCCGGTGCCCTCGCTGCCGGTGTGGAGCGCGAACGGGAGGCCGAGCGCCTCGCACGCCTCGAAGATCGGATGGTAGTACCGGTTGCCGTACGGGAGCCGGGCGCCGTTCGCCACGAGCACCTCGACGATGCCCGGATGCGGGCCGATACGCTCGATCTCCTTGACGGCCTGCGGCACGTCCTGCGTCGCGATCAGCATTGCGCCGCGCAGCCGCGTGTCCGCGGCGAGCCAGTGCTCGATTACGAACTCGTTGTAAGCGTGTGCGAGCGCCGCCGCGTAGTCGGCGTCCGGCAAGGTGCCGAGCGGCCGCAACTCCTGGCCGAGCAGGATCGCGTACTCCACATCGTACTTGTCGAGCAGTTGCTCCCGCACGAGCTCGATGCTGGACCCCGCGTAGCCCTCTTTCGGCCAGGAGTCCGCGCGGTACCCGCGATCGCCCCCGTTCAGATAGCCTCCGCCCGGCATGTTGATGCCCCACTGCTTGACGTCCTCCCGGTAGACACGCGGCAGATAGGGCAAAAGCTCGCTCATGCTCCGGTCCTTGAACCGGTTGTGCACGTCACAGTCGATGATCGGCAGATGTGCGGCGGTTGCCATTGCGCGTCCCTCCTTCGCCCCCGGCGGCCGGGCCCGGCCCGCGGTCAGGCGTGCAGGATCACCAGATCGCCTTCGGTGGTGACCGGAAACGTCTCCAGGGTCACGTCTTCCAGTTCCACGCGCTCCACCGTGACGTCGTAGGTCTTGACCCGCATGCGATGGGGATTGAAATAGGTGCGCCCCGTCTCGATCTCGAACTCCCAGCCGTGCCAGGGGCACTGGATGATCTCATCGTCACGCGCGTAAACGCGCTCGTACGGCCGCCCCGGGAGCGTCGTCCCCTTGATCCTGCCGAGGCACAGCGGCGCCCCCTGATGGGGACAGCGATTCCGCAACGCGAAGAGCCGGCCTCGGATGTTGAACACACCGATCGACCGGCCATCGACGACCACCACCTTGCGGCTGCCCGGCGGCAACTCGGCCAGACGCCCTACCACGCATCGCGACATCGGAGGCGCACCTAGCGTACCGAGGTCTCTCTACGCGAACAGGTTCGGCGAATCCTCTCCACCGGTGGGACCGTCGCACGCGCGCGGCGAACCCACCGTTCGTGCGACCGGCGCGGGGATCCCGGGCCGGCGCGCGCACCCGCCCCAGGAGGACGAGCGTGCCCGTCGACGCATTGACCGCGCGTGGAGCGTACAACTCGCTGACGGACGTCGCCGGCGTGCGCGTCGGCCACGTCACCCTCATCTCCGGGGACGGCCCGCTCGTCCCGGGGCGCGGCCCCGTGCGCACCGGCGCAACCGCGATCGTCCCTGGAGACGACGTCCTGCGGGGGAAGTTCGTCGCCGGGGTGCACGTGATCAACGGCTTCGGCAAGGCGACGGGCATCCCGCAGGTGGAGGAAATGGGGCGCCTCGAGACGCCGGTCTTGCTGACCAGCACGCTGTGCACGTGGCGCGTCGCCGACGGCGTGGCGGACTATCTGCTGCAGCGTCATCCCGAGATCGGACGAACCGCGCCCACCTGCAACGTCGTGGTCGGCGAGTGCAGCGACGCGCGCCTGAACGACATGCGAGGCCGGCACGTTCGCGCCGAGCACGCCGTGATGGCGATCGAGGCCGCGACAGACGGCCCGGCACCGGAAGGCGCGGTCGGCGCCGGCACCGGCATGGTCTGCTACGGCTTCAAGGGAGGGATCGGTTCGGCTTCACGCCGCGGCCGCTCCGAGGCGCTCCGCCGCGACGTGACCGTGGCCGGCCTCGTGCTGGCAAACTTCGGCCAGCGCCCGTCGCTCCGGATCCACGGCTGCCCCGTGGGTGCGCTGCTCGAGGAGCCGCCCGCCCCCGGCGGCGCCGACCCCGTCGAGCCGGATCGCCCCGACCCGTCCTCCGCCGATTCGGGTCGGGGCGGCTCGGTCATCGTGGTCCTCGCGACCGACGCGCCCTTGACCTCCCGTCAGCTCACCCGTGTGGCACGGCGGGCCGCCGCGGGACTCGCGCGCACGGGATCGGTGTACCATCACCACAGCGGGGATTTCGTGCTGGCCTTCAGCACGGCGCGCGCGTACCCTCCGTATCTCGCGGATGAGGGAGATCTCATCAACCCGTTTTTCGAGGCCGCCGCCGATGTCACCGAAGAAGCCGTCATCCGCGCGTTGTTGTGTGCCCGTCCCATGACCGGCCGCGACGGCTACCACGTGGAGGCACTGTCGGCCGCACGGCTGCGCGCGGTCTGGCGTGATTGGCACGCGGGCGCCGACGGCGGAGGGCCCGACGGCCTCGATCTCCAGACCCTTGCGGGGCCGCGGCTCCGAGAGTAACGCGAACAGGAGCGGGTGAAGATGCGCATCACGGCGATTGACGCGATCCCGGTCTCGGTCCCGAAGAACCATCCATCCACGAGCGCGCTGGGGAGGTTCGACAGCGCCGAGTCCGGGATCGTCCGGCTGCGCACCGACGCCGGCGTCGAGGGCGTCGGCGAGATCTCGATCCTCTGGCACGGCGGTGGGGCGGCGCTGTGCCGAGACGTCACCGACCGGCTCGCGCCGGCGCTGGTCGGCGACGACCCCCGGCAGATCGTGCGCATCCACGCCCGACTCGAACAGCTCTGCCAGTTCGGGTACCATACGCAGCCGGTGCGGGCCGCGCTAGACATGGCGATGTACGATGCGGTGGGGAAGCATCTCGGCGTCCCGGTGTACGCGCTGCTCGGCGGCAAGGCGCGCGATCGAATCGACCTGTCGATGTCGGTCCACATGGCGCCGCCGGACGAGATGCTCGCGCAGACCGCGCGGTTCGTCGACGCTGGGTTCCGCACGGTCAAGGTCAAGGTCGGGATCGACCGCGACGCCGATGTCTTGGTGGTCCGGGCGATCCGCCGGACGTTCGGCGACCGGTTGCAGATACGGGTTGACGCCAACATGGGATGGCGAAGCCCGAAGGAGGCGCTGGAGATGATCCGGCGGCTCCACGAGCACCGGATCCTGTCGGTCGAGCAACCCCTGCCCCCCCACCAGCTCGAGGGCTTGGCGTTCATCCGCGCGCACTCGGAGGTCCCAGTGATGGTCGACGAAAGCGTGTGGCCGCCGGCGGACGCCTGGCGGGTGATCCAGGCGGGCGCCGCGGACATCATCAACGTCTACGCCGTGGAAAGCGGCGGGCTGTATCCCTCCCTCAAGATCTTTCATCTGGCCGACCTGGCAGGGATCGAGTGCGCGATCGGCAGCATGCCCGAGTTCGGGTTCGGCACGGCGGCGCAGGCCCATCTCGGAGTCACGGTGCCCACGCTCCGGCACCCGAGCGACGTCGCCGGCGCCTGGTACCAAGGAGACGATCTGATCCGCGAGCCCCTCAGGATCGAAGACGGTTACGCGTACCCGCCGGAGGGGCCGGGGCTCGGCGTCGAGGCAGATTGGGACAAGATCGAGTTCTATCGCATGGACGCGTAGCCCGCGCTCGCCGTCACGATCACGGGCGTCGGGTTCGTCCCTGGTGGCACGCGCAGGGACCGATCCGCGCTCGCCGTAGGTTCGCCGCTCGGCACCGGATGCGCGCACCCCCCCTGGGGGCCGCGTGGGCCCATCTCTTCACGCGCGTGTCCAGTTGACGACCTCGCCGCGCCGATGCCGCGCCGGTGTGGCGCGCGGCAGGACCGCCGCACCACCTCGCTCGGTCACCTCACGAGGGGCACCCCGGTCAGATGGGACGAGCATCCCATCTGGGCGACCTGAGACGAGTTCCGGCCGCCGAGGACGGCCGAGCTCTCCGACCGGCACGGGAAGAGGGTTCGGCTGATGAAGGAGAATGGAGTGCGATATGAGTGGGGCCCCCTGCCCGATATTGTCTGTGGTCGTCTGCACGCGCAACAGGCTCAGCAAACTGCACCGCTGTGTGGAGGCGTTGCGCTCGGTGACTACGGCGCGTGATTGGGAACTCGTAATCGTTGATAACGGGTCAACCGACGGGACGAGTAAATACTTAGCTTCCATCGACCACACGCGATTGAATCGCGCCCAGGTGACCACGGTGTGTGAGCCAAGACGCGCGCTAGCTGCGGCCAGGAACACGGGCTGGCGTATTGCCCGTGGAGACATCGTCGCCTTCACGGACGACGATTGCTACGTGTCCAGAGACTACGTGGATGCGGTCATTCAAGTCTTCGAGGATGACCCACACCTCGGTTTTGTGGGCGGTCGCATTTTGCTGTTCGACGCCTCGGACTACAGAATCACCATCCAGGAATCTCCAGATCGACGTGAGTTTCGACCGCGGACATTCATTGCGACCGGCGTCGTGCAAGGCGCGAACCTCGCATTCCGGAGAACGGCCCTTGCGCAGATCGGGGGATTTGACGAACACCTAGGCGCTGGGACGCCGTTTCCCTGTGAGGATATCGACGCAGCGGCCGCTGTTCTCTGGTCCGGAGTGGCCGGCGTCTACGATCCCAGACCGGTGGTCTTTCATCATCATGGCAGGCGAACCGAGCACGAAGCGCAGGCGCTCATGCGAATCTACGACACAGGCCGAGGAGCCTACTATGCAAAATACATCCTGCGAAGCGCCTCCAGATCAGTATACACCAGGGCGTGGCTACGAAACATCAGAAACGACTGCGTCGAGGCTATCCGGGGAGGCCGTGTTCCGCGGCGATCGCTAAGAGAACTCTCCACCGGCCTGCGGTACGCCCTCCAACGCTGAGCGCGAATGCTGATTCTCCGGCAGTCGGAGCGTTGATCGCGGGCACGCTCCAGATCTGTGACGGGTCCACTGTCCTCGCCGCGCCGGGTGTGTCGTTCGCGGCTGCCGGAGAGGCGACCTCGGCGATCGGGTGCGGACCACACGGGCCGGGGCGGCGCGTACGTCCGTGCGGCGCGTTGTGTCGCGTGCCGTCCCGTACGATCACGGAAGATGAGGGCGAAACGGCGCGGCGCACCACCCTCGCAAGGCCGAAGAGAATTGGATGACACCTTGGTTGCGGTATCTGATCGCGTTCGTCGTCGGTTGTCTTGGATTCACAAACGTCCCATTCGGGCTCTTCGTGCCCGGCACGCTCAAGGAATGGAGAGGGAGCTCTTGGCAGTTGGGGAACACCCTTACGGGCGACAGACTCAACGTACTCGTGGTGGCGCTCCACGTCATGGCGGGAATCGCAACGCTCGCCTGTGCAGTTGCCAGTGGATTCGCCCCTTCGGCTCCGGGATGGTGGCGTCCGCTGGCCATCGTTGGCGCAGCGACCGGCAGCGTGGGTTTTGCGATTGTCTGGGACGGACAGATCCAATTTCTGGCCCCGGAAGATGCCATCGGCGCAGGCATCAGCCTGATGCTTCTCGTGTGCGCGATTGCGGTTCCACGAGTCTTCGGCTGAGGCGCCCAACAAAGAGGATGCCGTACAGATCGGAGCGGATGCAGCATGACCATGGGACGTCGTGCAATCGAGATTGCTACGTCGGTCGTGTGCACCGTCTTGCGTCTTATCGGTTTGATCCACTCGCCGATCCCGAACGGACGTGCTGGCAATTCACCTGGCCGGGTATCGGCGGGCCGTCAGCTGGAGTGTGCTCTCCGCAGGGACCTTCTCGGCGGGTTGCCGTTCAGTCGGCATCGTCTCTTCTCTGAGGTTTCCGCACGGTGATCGCTCTCAAGATCACGATCGTTGGGTTTGCGATCGCCGCGATCGTGTGCGGATGGATCGTGACCCTGGCGAAATCCGCAAGCCGGCGGGATCGGCGCTAGCCGAGCGTCTTGCGACGCCCTCGCCGGGGGACACGGGCGACGGGCGAGCCTGGCGTCCCGCGCCGGGGGTCCTCCACGAACCGGCTGAGCACGTTGCGGGTAATCGTCGAGACGGCCGGGTCCACGAGCAACGACGCGCAGTACGTGATGGAGCCAACGGAGAAGACCGCGCCGCCGCTTGGGGCTTCGTAGTACGCCATTTCGGAGCCTCCGTCGTCGGGATTGACCCCTTTCGCCAGGAGTCTCGTGCCCGGCGGCGAGAACCGGCTCATCTTATCGGTCTCGTGCCCCGACGCGCCCCCGTGCACGCGCTCGTGCAGGCTGGCCTCGCCGAACAGATCGCCGTCGCGCAGCCCTGTGCCTGCAAACGCCCAGTGCGACGCGTTGACGGTACGGTACGGTACGGTGCGGCCGTCATGATGCCGGTCTCGCTGCACACGACGCCGAGCAGGTTCGCCTCGGACTCCACGGTCCGGTGAAATCGGCTCTCGAGGTAGGCGCCCGGACGGTCGGGGTCCTGCATCCCAAGCGAGCCCGCCTCGCTGTCGAGGTGGGTCTTACAGCGCACGCTGTACTCGTCCAGAAACTCCACCTCGCAATTGAGGCCGTTCCCGCCGAGGTACATCAGCCGTCCGCCCCGAGTGTGGACCCACTCCTTCACGCGTTCGTACATGAGACGCGACCAGTACTCCGGGTGAATCGGAAGGATTAACACGCGGTACCGGTCCAGGTCGAGCGCGCCCGTGTGTAGCTGCGGCTCCGCATAGTAGTCGTACGGGACCCCCTCCCGCTCCAGCCACGCGAGCAGGCGCCATTCGCCCGGCGCCTGCGCCGATGCGATGCGCCCTTCGATCGGGTGCGTGACCACCTCGTCCTCGGGCACGTGGTTGCCGATCTCGGGCCGGTCGAACGACAGCGGCAGATAGGCCTCGTCCCGTGGGCTCCACACCTTGAGCGAATCGGCGAGCTGGTACCGGGACAACTCCTGACGGGCGTTGACGGTCGGCTCCGACGGCAGCCCGCTCGGGTTGATGTAGTTGCTGCGGCCCCCGAAGTTATTGTACGCGTTCCAGGTGATGCTGCACGCCAGCACCGCGACCTGCGCGCGAGGCGCGGCGGGGGCGACGACCCAGGGAAACGAAAAGAAGGCGCCAGACGCCGCCTTCGCGTGGAAATAGTACAGGCCCGACGCCGCGGGAGCCTCGATGCGCTGCCCGTGGTGGGAACTGCCGTACCCGACCGAGTTCCACCGCACCCCGGTCTGCGTGTAGTCGCCGTCGGGCGTGATCTGCATCACGGCCCGCGGTCCGTGTTCGTCGAACCATCCCAAGAGGCGCACGAACTCCTTCGTCTTACCGTACCGCCACAGGCTCAACCGGTACGGTCCGACGGAGTGCACGCGGAACTCCGACCGCTCCCCGGCGCGGACCCACTTCGGCCACGCGTAGCCCAGCAGTCCGTCGGAGAGCAACCGGAACGAGACCGGCGCGCCGTCGGCGATCCACGCGATCACGCGCTTCGCGCCGAACCCCGGCCGCGCGAGAATCACCTGATACTCACCGGGCACAACGTCGGCAAACACGCGGCCGCTCGCCGTCGACTGCGCGATTGCAACCGTCCGCCCGTTCTGCCGGAACTCCAGCGCCGCGTCAACGACCGCGACGTAGTTCTCGTCGCTCACGTAGCCCACGAACATACACGCCTCCACCTGCGCCGGCTTCGGATCGCGGCGCGCCCGATAACCGCCGTCACCGGGAGCCCAGGATCACGCACGACGTTCGATGCCTCACACCCCGCTCACGTGCGTTCGCTGTCGAGCGCCGCCATCTGCGCGGGCGCGTAACGCCCGCCCGCAGCGGAATCAGCCGGGACGGCCCGCTCGATGCGGGCCAGGTCGCCGGTCGTCAGATCGACATCCAGGGCTCCCAGCGCGTCGGCCAACTGGCCGCGGGTGCGGGCGCCGACCAGCGGAATCACGTCCCCTCCGCGCCCCAGCACCCAGGCCAGCGCGAGTTGCGCGACGGTGATCCCTTTCGCCGTCGCGACCTCGCGGAGCGCGTTCACCAGCGTGAGATTGTGCTCGAAGTTGGCGCCCTGGAAGCGCGGGTAGTGTCCCCGACCATCCCCCGCCGGCCGCGGTCCCGCGGCGGCCCGTCCACCGAGGAGTCCGCGCGACAACACGCCGTAGGCGACGAGCGCGATCCCGAGCGTGCGCAGCGTGGGGCGGATCTGCCGTTCGACGCCGCGGCTCAGAAGCGAGTACTCAATCTGGAGCGCGGCGATCGGATGGACGGCGTGCGCTCGGCGTATCGTTTCGGCCGACGCTTCCGACAGACCGAGGTGGCGCACGTAGCCGGCCCGGATCAGGTCGGCGATCGCGCCAACCGTGTCCTCGATCGGCACGGCGCGGTCGACGCGCGCCGGCTGATACAGATCGACGTAGTCGGTCCCGAGCCTGCGGAGTGTGTACGAGAGGAAGTTCTTGACGGAAGAGGGGCGGCCGTCGAATCCGAGGTACGATCGGTCGGGTCCCCACTGCGCGCCGAACTTCACGCCGAGGAAAACCCGCGCGCGCCTTCCGCCGACGAGCGCCTCGCGCAGCAGCATCTCGTTGTGCCCCATGCCGTAGAAATCCCCGGTGTCCAGGAGGGTGACCCCGGTGTCGAGCGCGTCCCGGATCGTGGCGACGCTCTCGGCGTCGTCCGCCGGTCCGTAGGCGCCGGACATCGCCATGCACCCCAACCCGATCGCGGACACCTCCGGCCCGTTGCGTCCCAATCGGCGTACCAGCATGCGTCGGTTCCTCCTCGCCGCCCCAACCTCAGTATCCCGCGGCAGGTGACCACTGCCAAGACCGCTCGTCTGTGTCACCCGATACTGCGCCCGCGCGGCGAACCTGCGATGCGCGGTCCCGCGTGCCGCGCCTCGCGCTGGGGGGGGCCTTTACAGCAGGCGGCCCGCGATGTAATCGGCCGTGCGGGTGGCAAGCGCGACCATCGTGAGCGTGGGGTTGACGGGGCCCGGCCCCACGAACGCGCTGCCGCCCACGACGAACAGGTTGGGACTCCCGTGCACGGCGCCGAACGAATCCACGACGCTGTCGCGCGGCCCGCGGCCCATCCGGCAGGTGCCCATGTGATGACATCCCGAGTAGACGCTCTCGACCGGCTCGAACTCGGCGCGCCGCGCGCCCGTTGCCGCGGCGACCCGCTCGAAGAGGCCGCGTCCGAAGCGGTACGTCTCGTGGTCGAACTCGGTGAGCTCATAGTGCACGTGCGCGTAGGGATCCCCGAAGCGGTCGCGCGTCTCCGACAGCGTCACGACCCGCCGCGGGCTCGGGTCGCTTTCCGCGTGAACCGTCAGCATCCGCTGCGCCCGGGTGGGCCGGAGGGCCTCGAGGACGTCCGAGCCCGTCGTCGCGCCGTCGGTTGAGCGTTCAGGCGGCGGCACGATGTTGGAGGAGAACTCGAGTTTGACCGCGCCGTGCGCCCCACGCCCCGGCGGGTCGATGAACTGGTAGCTCTGCCCGGTGAACCGGCCGACCTCGCCAGGATACAACGGCTCGGCATAGTGTAGGCGCCCGGTCCAAAGATGGTGGAACGCGAGATAGTGCCCGACGACGTCGCCGAGCCGAAGCCCGCCGAGCGATCGGTCCTGGCGCGAGAGCAGTAGCAGTCGCGCGTTTTCGATCGCCCCGCCGGCCACGACGATCACGTCCGCGCCGTGGTCCCGGTCGGCGGCCCCGCCGTCCGGCCGGACCACGAGCGCCGTCGCCCGGCCCGACCGGTCCGCGACGATGCGCCGGACCGCGGTTTGGGAATGCACCGCGCACGCGCCCGTGGCGACGGCGCGCATCAAATGATAGTTGGGCGAATACCGGGCCCCGATCGGACACACGTCGCACGCCCCGAAGTTCTGGCAGGCCGGGCGCGCGCCGTAGGCCTGGCGCGTCGCGGCCTGCGGCGTTGTATGTAACGTAATGCCGTGTGCGGCGAGCCGTCCGGCGAGCACGCGGTCACCGTAGCTCAACTCGAACGGCGGCAGGGGATACGGCCGGGATCTCGCCGGTGCGAACGGGTTGTCCGCATCCGTACCCGAGACTCCGAGCAGCGCCTCCGCCCGACAGTAGTACGGCTCCACCTCATCGTAGGTGATCGGCCAATCGTCCCCAAACCCGTACTGGCTCTTCGTGCGAAAATCGGGCGGGCGCAAGCGGGGGGTAATGGCGCCCCAATGGGTCGCGGACCCGCCGACGACGATGTGGCGCTCGTCGTTGAGATCGCGGTGGTAGTCGCCAGAAAGCGTGAGTCCCTGCAGGTCGTCTGGCGGAGCGTACGCCGGATTCTCGTACCCGTGCAGGAACCGGTCCTGAAACTGCGGCGCGTGCGGGTACGGATAGTCGCCGCCCTTCTCAAACACGTCGACCCTGTATCCCCGCTGCGCCAGCAGAAACGCGATGACGGTCCCGCAGACCCCCGAGCCGACAACAGCCACGGTGCGTCCGGTCATCGCATGTCAGCGTCCGCTTGCCAGCCGGTTGCTCATCGGGAGCGGACCCGGCTAACCGGGCGCGCGCCGGTAGCGGTCGAGGCCCCGCGGCACACCCGGCCATCCGTGATACCCGAGCGCCACCCAGGCGTCGGTGCGGGCAAACAACGCGAGCGTTTCGCCGAGCACGAAGCGGTCAAACGTGGGCCACTCGGCGTCGAGCATGTCGACGCGCAGCCGGTCCACGACCGTCGCCGGATGCCTCGAGCGGACCGCCCGGGCCAGAATCCTTGCGCGCACGGCCGCAGCACACGCGACGAACGGCCGCCCGGCCGAGCGGATCGCGTCGCGATCCACCGCTCCGGCAAACCGTTCGTAGAGCGCGAAGTATCCTCGAAGGTGTTGCGCCCGCCAACGGTAGTACTCCTCGTAGTGGCTGGGCTCGACGGGATACCCCGTGACCGCCTGTGCGGCGGCCACGAGCGTGGCCACCGTCGACGCGGCGAGCGTCCCGGTCGGAGCGTCGCCGAGCGCCGGCTCCGGCGGCCGGCGGCGGACGATGTCGAGCACGCGCCACGCCCCCAGCGACGCCGCCGTCGCCGAAAGCAGAAGACCGATTCCGAGAAACCGCCGCCTCGAGAGCACGATCGCACCTTTCGCGAGGCGCCCGTTGCGGGCGCGTCTTCCCGACGTGCCTGTCAGCACTACGGTGGTGCGCCGAGCCCTTCCTCCCCTTCTACGCGAGCGCGAGATCGCCACGACCGCCGCGTGAAGGCCGCTGGGAGGGACGGAGAGTCCTGGAAGGGGCTTGAACCAGCAGGGGATGGCGGGTCGGTTGCATAATGCATGTAGCATGCGATCTGCGCCCGAGACGCCGCCTCTCGAGTTCAAGACCAGAGAGCAGGCGGCCTACGAGTCTATCCGGCAGGCCATCATCCAGGGCCGGTGGGGACCGGACGAGCCGGTGGTGGTCAGCCGGATCGCCGCCGGCCTGGGCGTCAGTCGCATCACGATCGCGAACGCCCTGAAGCGTCTTGCGGGAGAGGGGTTCGTCCGCCTCACCCCGCACAAAGAAGCGGTCGTCGCGCGGCTCGACCCCGACGGGGTGCGCGAGATCTACCTCATGCGGGCCGAGTTGGAAGCGCTGGCGACGCGCGAGGCGGCGTCCCGCATCTCCGCCGACGATTTCGACCAGGCCCGCCGGCTGAACGAGACGGTGCGCCAGCGGCGCGCGGAACTTCCGGCCGCGATCCACGCGCTTCGCGCCGCCGACCGGGCGTTTCACCGTCACGTGCGGAGCACGGCCGGCATGCCACGCCTCGATCAGGTCCTCGAAAATCTCGCGGATCAGTGCGAATACTACCGCTCGCGCCTCCTCGATCCCAGCCGGCTGTCCGCGCCCGATCCCGCGGCGCACGCCGCGCTGCTCGAGTTGCTCGCGAGGCACGACACCGACGCTGCCGGCCGCCTGATGCGCGACCACGTCCTCGGCGGCATGCGCACCGTGCTCTCCACGCTGGGGCGGCAGGCGTGAGCCGGTCGCCGATCGTGGCCACGCTCGACCGGCTGCCCCGGTTTCCGCTTGCCGTGCTGCCCACGCCGCTCGAGCACGCGGCGAACTTGTCGCGGGCGCTCGACATCCAGCTCTGGATCAAGCGAGACGACCTCACGGGCCTCGCACTCGGCGGAAACAAAGTCCGCAAGATCGAGTACCTCGTGGGCGACGCGCTGGCCGAAGGCGCGACGTCGCTGTTGACGACCGCCGCGGCGCAGTCCAACTTCTGCCGCGTCGCCGCCGCCGCGGGAGCGCGCGCCGGACTCCGAGTGGGTCTGCTCCTGCGCGGCACCGGCACGGAACCCATCCAAGGCAACCTGCTCCTGGACCATCTGCTCGGCGCGGAAATCCGCTTCACGGATCAGATGGATCCGTACGCGGAGGGCACTCGACGCCGTCTCGACGCGTGGGTCGAAGAGGAACGCGCCCGCGGAGAGAGACCGTACCTGATCTATCTCCACGGCGGCTCGCACGCCGGGGCGCTCGCCGCGGCGGCGTATGTGCAGGCCGCCGTGGAGCTCGACGCCCAGTGTCGCGCCGGGGGGATACATCCGGACCACCTCTACGTGGCCGTCGGCTCCGGGAGCACACTCGCCGGCCTGCTCGTGGGGGCGCGGGGTCCGGCCGAGGGCCTCGCATCTACGTGTATCACCGGCGTGTGTGTCGGCGCCCTCTCAGACGTCGTGGACACAAAGGTGCGGGAGTTCGCCCGAGCCGCGGCCGCGCTGCTCGGCGCGCCCGTGCCCAACGAGCCCCTGCGGCTCGACGACGGGGAGCGCGGCGACGCGTACGGCGTCCCCACGGCCGCCGCCCTTGCCGCGATCCGAACCGCCGCCATGTCGGAAGCGCTCATCTTCAACCCCGTCTACACCGGTAAGGCGTTCGCCGCGCTGCTCCGTGATGTCGCGCAGGGAACCGTCGCCCCGGGGAGCACGGTGGTCTTCATCAACACCGGCGGAGATCCGCTCATCTTTGCGAACGCGGCGCATCTGGCGGGACCGCTGGGCCAGGCGCACCGCGCCGGGACGGCCCAGTAATCGAGGAGGTGTGTCGATGGCACGCGATCGGAGAGAACACGGAATGCGGCGGGTGACCCGCCGGCAGTTCCTCGACAACGCGGCTCTCGCGGCAGGCGCCGCGGCCGGCGGTGTGCTGCTCGGCGCGTACGGCCGGGCGGTACCGTCAGCCTACGCGGCTGCGGCCGCGCCGACCGGGGAGTTGCGCGTCTCGCTTCCCGCGCGCATCGTCGCGCTGGACCCGATGGGCGCCCAAGCCGCCGAGGAATCGGTGCGCGTCGTATCGGCCCACGTCTTCGATACGCTCGTTGCGCGCGACACGCGCACCCGAGGGTACCGCCCGGCGCTCGCCGTCAAATGGGAGACACCGGACCCAACCACCTGGGTGTTCACGCTCCGCCCCGGGGTCAAGTTTCACGACGGCACGACGCTCAGCGCCCGGGACGTCAAGGCGTCGCTGGAGCGAATGATCGCGCAGAAGGGACCGTTTGCGCCGTTGTGGGTGGCGATCGACACCGTCGACGCGCCCAACGACACCACAGTTCGCGTCAAGACGAAGACACCCGTCGGGACGATGCTGGCCAACTTATCGCTGCTCTCGATCCTGCCGGCCGCCTCGATGAACAACGCCGGCTTCTTCAACCGTCCGATCGGGTCCGGCCCGTTCCGCGTGACATCCTACCGGCCGGACAGCGAGCTGGTCCTGGACGCGAACCCCGGATACTGGGCGACGCCGCCCGGGATCAAGACCCTCCGGTTCCGAGACATCCCGGAGATCGCCGCGCGCGTCACGGCGTTGATCACGGGCGAGGTCGACCTCACGTACGGATTGCCGCCGGATCAGCTCGCTTCGCTGCGGAGTAACGCGGACCTCAATGTCCAGACCACCCCCTCGTACCGCTACTACTTCATCTGGATGAACGTCAAGCGCAGTCCGTTCACCGACAAGCGCGTGCGGCAGGCGATGATCTACGCGCTGGACATCAACACGATGCTGAACACGTTGTTGAAGGGCATTGCGCGGCCGATGACCGCGCCGATCCCGTCCACGGTGTTCGGGTACGCACCACAGCGCCCGTACGGGTACGACCCGGCGAAGGCCAAGCAGTTGCTGGCCGCGGCCGGCCACGCCAACGGGTTCGACACCTCGATGATTTGGAACCCCGGCTCCGGACCGCAGGACCGTGAGGTCGCGCAGGCGCTGTTCTCGTACTGGAACGCGGTCGGCGTGCGGGTCAAGGACGCGCAGGCGGAGCGGGCGCAGTGGCTCGACCGGCTCCTCAAGCTGGATTGGGATCTCGACCTCCAGACGAACATCGTCATCACCGGCGACTCGGATTTCGTCCTGCACCGTCTGTACACGACCCAGGCGAACCGCATGGGGTACGCCAACCCGCAGGTGGACCACCTGCTCGATTTGGCCGCCCAGTCGGTGGACCAGAACAACCGGAAGGTCTACTACGGCCAGGTGTGCGAGATCCTGTGGGACGACGCGGTCGGTGTGTACCCGTTTGAGCTGATCGAGACCTACGTGTCGCGCAAGTCGGTGCAGGGATTTGTCCCGACGCCGACGTTCCCGACGTTTACCTCCGTCACCGTGAAACGGTAACGGGCGGGCGCGCGGTGCGCAGCGACCGGGCATGAACCCGTGACGTCGTATCTCGGCGGCCGGCTGGTCTATGCCCTGTTCGTACTGTGGGGCGCGCTGACGATCGTGTTCGTCGCGGTCCGGGTGATCCCCGGGGACCCCGCACAGATGATGATCGGCTCGGAGGGCACGCGCCAGGACGTGGAGGCGCTGCGCCACCGCCTGGGGCTCGACCAGCCGCTCGCGACCCAGTACACGCGGTATCTGGCGGGCGCGACCCGGTTGGACTTCGGCGCGTCGCTGCGGCTGGAGGAACCGGCGACGCAGGCCGTGTCCGAGCGGCTGCCGGCGACGGCGCTCCTGGCCGGGAGCGCGATGGCGCTAGCCGTCGCGGTCGGCCTCCCGCTCGGCATCCTGGCCGCGATTCGCATCCGGTCGGCGGTCGACTACGTGGTGTCGATCGCCTCGCTCCTCGGACAGTCCGTGCCGAACTTTTGGCTCGGGATCATGTTCATCCTGATCTTCGCGCGCCAGTTTCGCTGGCTGCCGAGCGCCGGGATCGGCGGGATGCAGCATCTCGTGCTGCCGGCCGTGACGCTCGCGCTCCTGCTGATCGGCGTGCTCACGCGCCTCGTGCGCAGCGGCCTGCTGGAAGTCGTGGACGAGGACTACATCCGGTCGGCGTACGCCAAGGGGCTGACCCGGCGCGCCGTCATCGCCCGGCACGCGCTCCCCAACGTACTGATCCCGGTCGTCACCATCGTGGGGCTGCAGTTGGGCAACCTGCTGGCCGGGGCGGTGATCGTCGAGACCGTGTTCGCGTGGCCGGGCGCGGGGCGCCTGCTCGTCGATGCGATCAGCAATCGCGACTATCCGGTTGTGCAGGTCGGGGTCCTGTGCATCACCGCGGGGTTCATCCTGATCAACCTGCTCGTCGACGTGAGCTACGCGTACATCGACCCACGGATTCGCTACCGATGACCGCCGCGGCGATGAGCGCACCGGTCTCGATGTCGTCTGTGCCCGCCGCGGTCGGCCGTGCGCGCCGGCGTCTCCTGTGGTGGAGCGCGCCGCTGGCGGCGTTTGCGTTCGTGGCCGTGGTCGGTCCGATGTTGGTGCCGTACGACCCGGTCACGGTCCGCCTCGCGGACCGCCTGGCGCCCCCGGGGACGCTCTTGCCGGACGGGCCGCGGGCGTGGCTCGGGACGGATCAGGTCGGCAAGGACCTCGTCGCGCAGGTGCTCCAGGGCGCGCGCATCTCGCTCATCGTCGGTGTCGCCACCGTGCTCGCGGCCGGCGCGGTCGGCCTCGCCGCGGGCGTCGCGGCCGGGTACCGCGGCGGGGTGCTGGACGCGGTGCTGATGCGCCTCGCCGACCTGCAGCTGGCGTTCCCGTCGATCCTGCTCGCGATCCTGATCGCGGCGGTGCTCGGTCGGAGCGTCGCGAACGTGATCATCACGCTGTCCGTGACGCGCTGGGTGACGTTCGCGCGGATCGCGCGGGCGTCCTCGCTGGTCACGAAAGAACGGGAGTTCGTCACGGCCGCGCTGGCCACGGGCGCGGGCACGCTCCGGCTGGTGTGGCGCCACATCGTGCCGTTCACGGTCACGCCGCTCGTCGTGGTCGCCACGGTCGAGCTCGGCCTGGTCATCCTGGCCGAGGCGTCGTTGAGCTTCCTCGGACTCGGCACGACGCCGGCCCACCCGTCGTGGGGCCTCATCATCGCCAACGGGCGGGACTACCTGACCACCGGCTGGTGGATCTCCACGATTCCAGGCCTCGCGCTCAGCGTGGTCGTGGTGACCGTCGGGCAGTTCGGCGACGCCGTGCGGGACTATTTGGATCCCCACACGGCGTCGAGATAGCGGGACGACATCGAGGGGAGGTCGCACGGTGGAGTTGCGAACGTTCGGGCAGAGCACGCTGCGGTCGTCGGCGATCGGCCTCGGCACGTGGCCGATCGGCGGCGCGCGGTATGGACCGAGCGACGACCGCGACGCGATCCGGACGATCGCCGCGGCGCTCGACGCGGGCGTCACGTGCTTCGACACGGCGCCGTCGTACGGGAACGGCCACGCCGAGGAACTGCTCGGACGGGCGCTCGGCCCGCGCCGGGCGGACGCGGTGGTCGTGACCAAGGGCGGCCTGATCTGGAACGCGCAGAGCCAGGTGCTCGGGCGGGACAGCCGGCGCGACGCGCTCAGCGAACACATCGCGGCGAGCCTCAAACGGCTCCAGACCGACTACATCGATCTGTACCTCGTGCACTGGCCGGACCCGACCGTGCCGCTCGACGACGTCGCGGCGACGCTCGAGGGATTCGTCCGGACGGGCAAGGCGCGGCACGTCGGCGTCTCCAACTTCACCGGCGCCCAGCTCCGGGCGTGCGCCTCTGCGCTCCGCGGCGCGCGTCTCACCGCGAACCAGGTCAGCGTGAACCTGTTCGATCAACGGTGGCTCCGTGAGACGTTCTCGACGTGCCGCGAGCTCGGAATCGGGGTCATGGCGTACGGCCCCCTCGCGCACGGGCTGCTGACCGGCGCGTTGACGCGGGCGACCGTGTTCGACGACGCCGATTGGCGAAAGAGCGGCACCCTGTTCGGCCAGGCGTTGCTGACGCCCGGGAATTTCGAGCGCAACTTGGACGTCGTCGATCGGCTGGCGGCGGTGGCCCGCCGGTGCGGAGCCACGCTGCCACAGCTCGCCGTGGCATGGGTGCTGTCCCGGCCCCCTGTCACCGTGGCGCTGATCGGCGCCAGAACGCCGGCGGAGATCGCCGACGCGGCCGGGGCGACGGGCGTCCGGCTCTCTGAGCAGGTGCTGCACGAGATCGAGACGATCATGCACGATGCCGCGGGGCTGTCGGCGGTGCTGCCGACGTAGCGCCGAACCGGGCACAACGCGGGCCCATCCCGCGCACACGTCACGCAGGAGGATACGCCATGAGCGCATCGATCGCATACCGAAAGGAACTGCCGGTCGTGGAAGACGCCGACGTCCTGGTCGTCGGGAGCGGACCCGCGGGGCTGGGGGCCGCGATCGCGAGCGCCCGCAACGGGGCGCGCACGCTGCTGGTCGAGCGGTACGGGTTTCTCGGCGGCAATCTCACAGCCGGCCTCGTCGGCCCGTGCATGACGTCCTACAGCCTCGACGGCACGACGCAGCTCATCAAGGGCATCTTCGAGGAGATGGTCCTGCGGATGGTAGGGATCGGCGGCGCGATCCACCCGTCGAAGGTGGCGGCGTCCACGGAGTACTGCGGGTTCATCGAGTACGGGCATGACAAGGTCACCCCGTTCAACCCGGAGGCCGTCAAACAGGTGGCCATGGAGATGTGCCTCGAAGCCGGCGTCGAGCTCCGGCTGCACACATTCGTTGTGGACGCGGTGACGAGCGGGGATGCGCTGGCCGGGGTCGTGGCCGCGAGCAAGTCCGGGCTCGAGGTGCTGCGCGGCACGGTCACGGTGGACTGCTCGGCCGACGGCGACGTCGCGGCGCGGGCGGGCGTGCCGTTCGAGATCGGCCGGCCCGAGGACGGGCTGACGCAGCCGATGACGCTGTTCTTCCGCGTCGCCAACGTGGACGACGAACGCGTGAAGGCGTACATCAAGGCCCACCCCGACGATTACCGCCCGTTCTCGTCGCTGGTGCAGCAGGCGCGGGAGCGCGGCGAGTTCCCGATCCCCCGCCGCGGGATCGGCATGTACAAGACGCTGGAACCGGGCGTCTGGCGGATCAACACCACCCGCGTCCAGCGTCTCGTCGGCACGAGCGCGCGCGACCTGACGCAGGCGGAGATCGAGGGGCGCCGGCAGATGAAGACGCTGATGGCGTTCTTCCGCAAGTGGGTGCCGGGGTTCGAGCGATGCGAGTTGCTCGACACCGCGACGCAGATCGGCGTTCGCGAGACGCGCCGGATCGCCGGCGAGTACACGCTCACGCTCCAGGATCTGGCGGATGGACGCGAGTTCGAGGACGTAATCGCCCTGGCCGGGTATCCGGTCGACATCCACAGCCCGACCAGCGACGGCGGCGGCGTCACCGGGGAACTCAAGACGGCAAACATCTACCAAATCCCGTACCGCTCGCTCGTACCGCTCAAGGTGGAGCAGTTGCTGGTGGCCGGGCGGTCGCTCGCGGCGACGCACGAGGCGCTCGCGGCGGTGCGCGTGATGCCGCCGGCGATGGCGATGGGCGAAGCGGCCGGCACCGCCGCCGCGATCGCGGTGTCGCTCGGAATCCCGCCGCGCCGCGTCCCGGTGCCGGAGCTGCAGACGCGCCTGGTACGGCAGGGCGCATACCTCGGGGAGCGGATCCGCTCCCGCGTCAACGTCGGGGCATGACGAGCACCCGTTCGCCGTTGAGCCGCCGGATTGCGCCCGTTCGACGGTCGGTTGATTCTGGCGGTTCGATAAGCGGGGTGATGACCTCGTCTATCGGGAGGGCGGTTCCAATCTGCCCCGCCGGCGGGCCCTTGATCTACCTGGCGCGCAGCGGCTCTTGACAGAAGACGCGTTTCTTGAGATCATGTTTTTGTGATCCTCGAGCAGCGGGCCGGGCAACCGGCCCGTTGACGTTTTGGGAGGACTGCCGCCGCGAGCCAGGTAGCGCTGCCAACGTCGTGCGGATGCCGGTAGGCGGCGCGGGCGCAATAAAACCGTGGCGCCTGAACTCGCCCGAGACGCCTCCTCCTCGATCTTGGACGGGAGGATATGCCTGATCACGCTGCGGGGAGGGACGCATGGCAGCCTATCCGATCCTGAAATGGGTCCACGTGCTGATGGCCATCACCGCGCTGGGGACGAACATCACGTATGGTGTCTGGCTCTCACGAGCGGCACGAGAGCCTCAGTACCTCCCCTTCACGCTTCGAGGCATTAAGGTCCTGGACGATCGCCTTGCCAATCCGGCCTATGGTTTGCTCCTCATCACCGGGCTGGCCATGGCCTATCTAGGAAGGATCCCCGTGACGACCCCGTGGCTGCTGACGAGCCTGATCCTCTATGTGATCCTCGTCGTGATCGCCGCCGTGGGCTATACGCCGACACTACGACGGCAGATCGCCGCGCTCGAGGCCGGCGGCGCCGCGTCGCCCGAATATCGGAAGCTCGAGGCCCTCAGCACGCAGCTCGGCATCGCCCTCGCCGTCGTCGTCGTGGTCATCGTGTTCATGATGGTGACGAAGCCGGCGCTGTGGGGATAGGGACTCTCGCCGCGGAAGTTTCAGCCACGGTGGAGGCACGTTGTGCCGACGGCCCGGTGAGGACCGCGCTCACCCCCCGCCGCAACGGCAAGAACTCCGGCACTCCGCCTAGTCGGGACGTCGAGCGCGCAGCGCCGGCGACGCGAGGACGGGCTCGTTCAGGACGCGCACCGGACGCCCGTCGAGAAACGCACGGATGTCCTCGACCGCGCCGCCGTAGGCTTCTCGATACCCTTCCACCGTGACGTACCCGAGGTGTGGAGTCGTGACGAGGTTGTTCGCGCGCCGCAGCGGATGGTCGACCGGGAGCGGCTCCTCGTCGTACACGTCGAGCGCCGCGCCCGCGATCGTGCCGCGCGCGAGCGCGTCGAGGAGCGCGCGCTCGTCCACGATCGGACCCCGCGACGTGTTGATGAGGTACGCGGTCGGCCGCATCAGCGCAAGCTCCCGCGCTCCGATCATCCCTCGGGTGCGCGGGCTCAGCCGCTGGTGAATGGTGACGACGTCCGCCGTGCGCAGCAGTTCGTCCTTGGTCGCGAGCGTCGCGCCGCACTCCTCTGCACGCGCCGCGGTCAGGTTCTGGCTCCAAGCCGTCACGACCATGCCGAACCCGCGCCCGATCGAGGCGACCTGCGCCCCCAACCGGCCGAGGCCGATGACGCCGAGCGTCTTGCCGCGGAGGCCGACGCCGACGGTCGCCTGCCAGTCGCCGCGTCGGACCGACGCGTGCTCCTGCGGAATCCGCCGCGCGAGGGCCAGGATCAGACCCCACGTCAGCTCCGCGGTCGGGTAGGGAAGCATCGGCGTGCCGGTCACCACGATCCCCAACCGAGTCGCCGCGTCCAGGTCGATCGAGGCGTTGCCCATGCCGGTCGTCACGAGCAGCCGCAGGTCCGGCAGCCGCTCGAGCAACGACGCGCCGAAGGGCGTCCGCTCGCGCATCGCGACGACCGCCGCGAACGGCGCGAGGCGCGCGGCGATCTCCCCCTCGTCGCTCAGGTGATCGCGAAACACCTCCACGCCGACCCCTGAGCCCAGCGCGCCCCAATCGGCCATCGTCAACGCCACACCCTGGTAGTCGTCCAGCATCGCGACCCGAATCACGCCCCGCCCTCCCCTCGCGCGGGCGCCGCGGCCCGCATCGTCTCAAGCGCCGTCAACGGGGCATCGGCGCCGGCCGGCACCGGATACACCAGCGGAAGATCTACTCCGGCCGTCCGGTACGCTGAGAGATGCGTCCGCAGCCGCGTCGTCCCCCCGAAGGCGATGAGCGCGTCGAGCATCTCGTCCGGCACGACCCCCGCGGCGGCCTCCACGCCCGCACCGAGCGCCTCGGTGACGCGGTCGACCGCGTCGCCAAATCCGCTCTCCCGCCACATCCGCGCGTACACCGGCAACCGCGCGTACCAGGCGAGCTGTCGGCGGCCCGCGTCACGCGCCTCCGGGTCGTCCGACACGCACGCGCGGACGGTCGCGACAACGGTCACCGCTCTCGGATCCCGCCCGGCCCGCCGCGCGCCGTCCGCTACCTGCTCGCGCACCCACGAGACGCGGGAAGGCGGCACCCACGTCACGATCACACCGTCGCCCAGCGCCCCGGCGAGGCGCAGCATCGTGCGGCCGAGCCCCGCGATGAATATCGGCACGCGACACGACGGCGCGAACTCCAGCCGGAACCGGCGAATCTGGAGCGTCTCCCCATCGTAGTGCGTCGAGTCGCCCGAGAGCGCGAGGCGCAGCGCCTCGACGTATTCGCGCATCGCGCGGACCGGACGCGGCAACGCGATCCCGTGGGCCATCTCGCTGATCGCGGGGTGGCCGGTCCCGAGCCCGAGCCTGACGCGACCGCCCGAGAGATCATCCAGCGTGGCCGCGGCCATCGCCGTCACCGTGACCGGCCGCGAGAGGATCGGCAGAATGCTCGTCCCGAGCGCGACGCGGCAGGTGGCCATCGCCATCGCCCCGAGCATCGCGAAGCTCTCCTTGCCGGTCCCCTCGGTGATCCAGACGCTGTCGTAGCCGAGGCCTTCGGCCTCGCTGGCCAGCTCCACCATCCGGCGCGCGGGGATGCTGGGGGCCGGTCCCGGCGACGGCAGAAGATCTCGCAACACGACCCCGAGACGCATCACGGACCCGTGGCCGCGGCGGAGCCCCGGCCCCGCGTGCCGGCTCGGGTGCGAACCGCCCCACAAGAGTCGACGACGGCCGCGGTCGCCGACAGTGGAAACCTGGCCAACACGGTCGCGGACCGACTCATCGCACGGCGGCTCCCCTGTGCACCTGCTCGACGCCCCCCCCTGGCGCGGACACGGCGACGCCCACTGAATACGCGGGGGGACCAACCGTTCCTTCACGGGCCGACGGGCGGGCGGCGGCCGTCAACGTCGCAGCCCGGCCGCCGCGGCCACGGAGATCACGGAGCCGGCGGCAACGGTCAAGAACGCCGTGGCGGGGAGTCGGGTCGCATCCCACGCCGCACCCGCGAGCAGGGGAAACACAAACGTGCAGGCGTAGGCGATCGCGAGCATGCCCGCCGAAAGCCGGTGCACGTCGTGCGCCTCCGTCAGCAGGGGGGGCATCGCCAGCGTCAGCACTAGGATCTGCGCGGTAAAGAATCCGATCACCACCGCTCCGAGCACGAGGCCCGGTCCCGGTGCGAGGAGGAAGATCGCCAACCCGGCCAGGATCAGCGCCCCGCTCGCCATCAGCGGCCCGCGCCGCCCGATCATCCGGGGCGCCAGGCACGCGACCGCGACCGACGCGGGCAGTTGCCCCGTATTCAGCGCGGTGAGGCACGGGCCGATCATGTCGGACCGCCCCGTGGCGCGCAGGAACTCAGGGATGAACGCGTTGGATCCGAAGTACGCGGCCGAGGCGCCGCCCAACGTCAGACCCAACCGCAGCGTCGGTCCCCCGCGCCAGTCGGGCCACCAACGGCGCGAGGATGCCGCGGCGGGCGGCGGGGCCGGCAGCGCGCCGAGGACGAGCGCGGTGAGCAGCACGGGCAGCGACCAGACGACGAAGCTCCGCTCCCAACTCCCCCCGACGAGCGGGAGCACGAACGGCAGCGTGAGCGCCGCGCTCAGGGCTTCTCCGATCAAGAGCCCGCTCGTGTACACTGCCGTCGCGAGGCCGACGCGGGATGCAAACCATCGCCCCACGAGCGAGGGCATCGCCGGCTGCGTGACCGCCACCCCGATCCCCATCAGCAGAGTCATCGCGAAGAGCATGACCGCCGACGGACCGACGCCGCGGAGGGCGGACGCCACCGCGACGAGCAACAACCCGGCCGCGGCGGCGCGGACGGCGCTCGTGTGCGCGATCAGCAGTGACCCGAGGATCGCCGCGGCCGCCAGGAGAAACACCGGCAACGCCGTCAGCGCGCCGACGCCGGCCTCGGACAGATGCAGGTCGCGATGGATCAGCGTGAGAACCGGCGGCACCGCGAGAATCGTCAGGCGCAGATCCGCCCCCATGATCCATAACAGCGCGAGGAGAGGCCAAGAGATGCGTCGCGCGTCCACACTGTAAGGGCTTGGGAATCGCGGCGACCAGATCCTCCACCGGCGCTTCGGAACCGGCCGGCGGTCGCCCCGGGCAGGAAGCGCGCCGACGGCGTGGTATTGTGCCGATGTCCCCGAGACACTGCGCAACCGCGCGTCGCCAGGGCGGCGAACATGTCCGCGGCGACCGCAGCCTTCCCGGAGGTGGCGAGTGGCACGAATCCGGATCGGCCTGATCGGCTGCGGCGGCATCGCCCGCAGCGCGCACCTCCCCGCCATGCAGCACCTGAGAGAGCAGGTCACGCTCGTCGCCGCCGCCGACGTGAACGTGGAGGCCGCGCGCGCCGCCGCGGCGCCGTGGGGCGCCGACGCGTACGCGGACGGTCATCAGCTGATCGCGCGGAAGGACATCGATGTCGTCGTGATCGCGACGCCGGAGAAAGCCCACCGCGAGTGGACCGAGGCAGCCGCCGCGACCGGCCGGCACGTCTTGTGCGAGAAGCCGATGGCCACGTCGGTGGAGGACGCGGACGCGATGATCGCCGTGTGCCGCCGGGCCGGAGTCTACCTCATGATCGCCCACAGCCGCCGGTTCACGATGCGGTACATGCAGGTGCGGCGGGCGGTCGATCGCGGCGACGTCGGGGCCGTGCGCCTCGTGCGCGAGAACGAGCGCCGGAGTCGCGCGCGGACGGGCGAGACCGGCGGCTACTATTCGGCCACCCACTGGTCGGGCGATCCGAACGTCACGGTGGGCGCGGCGATCCTCAACGGCGTGCACGAAACCGACCTCCTGCGATGGTTCGTCGGGGCGGAACCGGTCTCCGTCTCCTGCGAGCACAAGATCACGATGGAGGGGAACCGCGGGGTGCCGGACTTCTTGACGTACACCGTCCGCTTCGCCAACGGCGCCATCGGGTCGAGCGAGCTCAGCAACTGCCTGCCGCCCGGGTACCCGGCGTTCCATCAGTTCGAGCTGTACGGTGATCGCGGCGCGCTGCGCGCGAAGGATCACGACCTGATCAGCATCACACGATTCCGCGAGGGCGCGGCGGAGTTCCCCGGAGGCTACGAGATCCTCCTGCACAATCTGCCCGCGTACGTGCGTGAGCACGCGGCGTTCGTCGAGGCGGTGCGGCGCGACACTCCGGTGCCGATGCCTCCGGAGGACGCCCGCGCCGCGCTCCGACTCGCCCTCGCGGGCGTCGAGTCGGGGCGCTCGGGCCGGGTCGTACATCTCGCCGCCGGCAGCCCGATCGAGGGCGGGAGGGCTCAAGCGTGACGTCTCCCATCGGGATGGGCATCATCGGCGCAAACCGGTACGCCGCAGCGCTGGCGGACTACGCAGCGCCGCCCGCGGGTGCCGAGGTGTCGGCGATCGCCCCCAGCCCCAACGGGCGCGACCGAACGGCCGCCGCCGCCCTGGCGCGATCCCTGCGGGCCGGGTTCGAACGTGACTGGGGTTCGGTGGCCCGGCATCCGGCGGTCGGGGTCGTGCTGGTCGCGAGCGACGATCCGGGGCGCAGCGCAGCGGTCGAAGCCGCCCTGGGTGCGGACAAGATCGTCGTGTGCCCCGCTCCTGCGGCCACGACCACGGAGGCCCTCGATCGCCTCTCCGCCGCGCAGACGAGGGGACACGGAGTGCTGCTCGCACCCGGCGAGATCCGGTACACGCCCGCGGGGGCCCGTGCGGTTGCGCTGGCCGTGGCGGGAGGACTCGGCAGGTTGCACTCGATCTATGCCGCCGTCCGGCTGCGGGTCCCCGACCGCGGCTCCGGCGACGACTCGATCCTCGACCGGCTGGGCTGGGATCTGTTCGACACGCTGTGCACGGCCGTGCCCCACGCGCTCCGCCGGGTGCACGCCACGGTCGCCGGCCTCTTCGGCGGCACCGAGGACACGGCGGCGATCGTCGCGCGACTCGGGGATGACACCATCGCCACGATCGACCTGTCGCGCTGCCTGCCCGCGTCGATCCCCACGGTGCCGCAAGGCGAGGTCGAAATCGAGCTGATCGGATCGCGCGACGCGCTGCGCCTCGAGCCCTACCGGACGGCGGTCCGCTTCCACGGGGAGCGGGACGCGGCGCGCCTTCCCTGGATGGATGAACCGGTCGTCTCGATGCTCCACGAGGGCGTGCGCATCGCCGCCGGAGAGGCGCCGCGTCCAAACCACTTCGAACACTTTCGGCGTGTGGTCGGCCTGATGGACGCAGTGAAGGCGTCCGCGACACGCGGGGACACGATCACGGTGTGACCGCGGCGAAAGGGTTTCCGCCTACCCGGCCGAATCGCTGCTAGGCACCACTACTCTGGTCCGGGGGTGAGAGCACGGTGGCGAATCGGTCGATGCGGTTTCCCTGGGAGGCGTACTATCGGTCCGGGTTGATCTCTCGCCGTCAGTTCCTGAAGCTCAGCGCGATGATCGGAAGTACCGCTGCGGTCGGCGCAAGCGCAGCGTCGTTCGCGCGTCCTGAACCGGCCGCAGCCGCCCTCGCGGCGCCGGCGAAGCAAGTCCTCCGTTACCCGGACCAGGAACCGCTCCATTTCGACCCGGCCACGATGGAAGCCCGCCCCGAGATCCTCATCGGCATGGCGCTGTTCGACCCGCTGATCACCTTCGACGGCAACGGCAACATCATCCCGCTCGCCGCGCGCTCGTGGAGCGTCTCCGCGGACGGGCTGACGTACACGTTCCACCTGCGGCCGGGGATGCAGTGGTCCGACGGGCACCCTGTCACGGCGTCGGACTACGAGTACTCGTGGAAGCGCGTGCTCGACCCGGCGGTGGCGAGCGACTACGCGTCCGCGTTCTACCCGATCAAGGGCGCGCTCGACTACAACAAGGGCAAGACCAAGACCGCCGACAACGTCGCGGTGAAGGCGGTGAACACCCTGACCCTGCAGGCCACCATGGCCGCGCCCGCCGCGTACTTCCCACGCCTCGTGTCCACGTGGAACTTCATGCCGGTGCCCCGGTGGCAGGTCGAGAAGTACGACAAGAAGTGGGTGGAAGCCGGCAACCACGTCGGCAACGGCATGTTCAAGTTGCAGTCGTGGGAGCACGACAAGGAGCTGACGATCGTTGCGAACCCGCGCTACTGGGGACCCAAGCCGACGCTGCAGAAGGTCGTGTTCACACTGACCGATGATCCGTTCCGCACCAGCCTGCCCGCGTACGAGAACAACGAGCTCGACGTCACCGACCAGATCCAGCCAGCCGACATCGTGCGGGTCCGCGGCGACGCGACGCTTGGCAAGCAGACCCACAAGTACCGGTGGTCGGGCACGGCGATGATGTTCTGCGACACCACCAACACGAAGTCGCCGCTCAGCAACCCTAAGGTCCGCCAGGCGCTGTACCTGGCGACCGACCATACGCGGATCGCCAGCCAGGTCCTCCGCGGCATCTACGATCCGGCCCTCACGATCACGCCGCCGGGCACGATCGGTTACCTCGCGAATCCTCCCCTCACCGGCGGCGTCGCCCATGCGCGCCAGTTGCTGTCCGAGGCCGGATACCCGGACGGCAAGGGATTCCCGGGCTTCAAGATCTCGTGGCCGAAGCTCGTGACGTTCGACCTGGTGGCGCAGGCGCTGCAGCAGATGTGGCAGGACACGCTGAAGATCAACGTCACGCTGCAGCGGATGGAGGCGAAGGAGTTCCAAGCCGCATTCAACTCGTACGCGACGCAGCCGTACGAAGCGTACATCAACCGGTGGGGGTCGGACTACGAGGACCCCGCCAACTGGGCCAACATTCTGTTCGATTCCGAGCAGGACTTCTTCCACACCAAGTGGCGCAACGCGGCGTACGACACGGCCGTGCGCGCGGGCTCCGCCGAGGGGAACGCGGCGAAGCGCAAACAGCTGTACGAGTCCGCGGAGAAGATCCTGAACACCGAGCTGCCGGCGATTCCGATCTTTCACCTCGGCGTGATCATCGCGATCAAGCCCTGGGTGCAGGGGTTCGCGCTCCCGCCGGCCGCCGCCGCCTGGTACGGAACGTTCGGACGGGTCAAGATCCTGGATCACTGACATCGAGCGCTCGGGGGCCGCGCTGCGCGCGGCCCCCGACGTCCCCGCCCATGGGCGCCTACCTGGCCCGACGCCTCTTGCTCGCGGTCCCCACGATGGTGATCGTCTACACCCTCGCGTTCCTGCTGGTGCACGCAACGCCGGGCGGTCCCTGGGACAACGCCGAGAAGCCGCTCGCGCCTCAGGTGATCGCGAACCTCAAGGCCAAGTACCATCTCGACGCGCCGCTGTGGACGCAGTACGTGCTCTACCTCGATAACGCCGTGCACGGATCGCTCGGACCGTCGTACGTCAACACATCGCAGGACGTCTCCGAGATCATCGCGGAGTTCTTTCCGGTCTCGATGCAGCTCGGAGCGGCGGCGATGCTGTTCGCGATCGCCGTCGGGATCCCGCTCGGCACGCTGGCGGCGGTGTACCGCAACACCCCCGTGGACTACGCGGCGATGGGCGCCGTGGTGCTGGGCATATCGATTCCGAACTACGTCATGGCCACGCTGCTCGTGACCGTGTTCGCGGTTGCGCTCCATTGGGTACCCACGGGTGGGTGGCGGGGCCTGCTCGACATCCGCGTGCTCATCCCGATGGTCGCGATCGGGTTTCGACCCGCGACGATACTCGCGCGGTATCTCCGAACGTCCCTGCTCGAGGTACTGCACCAGGACTACATCCGCACGGCGCGGGCGAAGGGACTCGCCGGCTCGCGCGTGATCCTGCGCCACGGCCTTAGGAACGCGTTGACACCGGTCGCCACCGTCTCCGGCATCCTCGTCGCCGACGTCATCACGGGATCGTTCTTCGTGGAGACAATCACGCGCGTCCCAGGGATCGGGCGCTATTTCGTCACCGCGACGACCGGACGCGACTACCCCGTGCTGCTGGCGCTCGCGTTGCTGTTCGCCCTCATCATTATCACGATGAACATCCTGGTCGACCTATCGTACGCCGCACTCGATCCACAAGTGCGCTATGGGTAGCACGTCGCTCCTCGAGGCGGGGCTCCCCGCTCGACGTGCCGAGGCGCGCCGGGGCTACCGTCGTGCCCTCGCCCGGTTTGCGCGGCACCGCATGGCCGCGGTCGGCGCCCTGTTTCTCGCCGCCGTCGTCCTGATTGCCGTCGGAGCGCCGACGCTCGCGCCCTATCGGTACGACAAACAGGATCTGCTCTCAACGTACGCGGCGCCGGACGCGCACCACCTGGCCGGCACCGACGCGCTGGGCAGGGACATGCTGAGCCGGATGGTCTACGGCGCCCGGGTCTCCATGAGCGTCGGCCTCGCCACCACCGTCATCGTCCTCATGGTGGGCGTGCCGATGGGCCTCACCGCGGGCTATTTCGGGGGCACGTTCGACCTGCTGCTGATGCGGGTCGTGGACATCGCGTATGCGATTCCGAACCTGCTGCTCGTCGTGCTGTTGCAGACTTTCTTCACGGCGTTCCTGCCGGCCATTCGATCTGGCCCCCTTGTCTGGCTGCGGACGTTGAATCAGGACACCGGCGGTGTCGCCGCGATCGTGCTCGCGCTGTCGCTCGTCGGATGGCTGGACGTCGCCCGCATCGTGCGGGGACAGGCACTCGCGCTGCGGCACCGCGAGTTCGTGCAAGCCGCGAAGAGCCTGGGCGCGTCGGAACAGCACGTCCTCGCCGCCCACCTCCTCCCCAACGTCGCGGCACCGATCATCATCATGGCCACCCTGCTCATTCCATACTTCATCATCGCCGAGGCGGGGCTGAGCTTCCTCGGACTCGGCGTCCAGCCGCCGACGCCGAGTTGGGGCCTCATGATCGCGGAAGGCGTGGACGCGATCGAATCCTATCCGCTTCTGGTCATCGCCCCGGCGCTCGTGCTGGCCGTGACGCTGCTGAGCCTCAACTTCGTCGGCGACGGCATGCGCGACGCGCTCGATCCCTCGGCGGACCGCTGACACGCCCGGTCCCGAACGTTCCCCGCCGACGACGCGGTCCGCGAATGGGTCCTGTACGTATTGAGTAGAAGATCGACTGAGCACGGGTCGGCCAAGGAGGCGGAGCAGTGCCCGACCGCACATCGGACGCGGCGCGCCCGGAAGGCCGGTTGATCGGACGACACCTGAAGCGCCGCGAGGATCTGCGATTCCTGCAAGGCCGGGGGCGGTACGTCGACGACATCGTGCTGCCCAACATGGCTCATCTCGTGCTCGTGCCGAGCGCCCACGCCCACGCGCGCTTGCGCGGCGTCCACATCGACGACGCGGGGCGTGCGCCGGGGGTGATCGCGGTCGTCGCGGCTGGTGATCTCGCGGGCCGGGTCCGTCCCATGCCCGTGAACCCCCTGCGGAACGCCGAACTGGCAAACACGCCGCACCCCGTGCTGGCGGTGGAAAAGGTCCGCTACGTCGGCGAGCCGGTCGTGGGCGTCCTGGCCGACAGTCTTGCCGCCGCGATCGACGCGGCGGCGCTGGTGGTGGTGGACTACGATCCGCTGCCGGCCCTCTCCGATGCGCGCGCAGCCCTCGGGTCGCCCGTGCTCCTTCATGAGGCGCTCGGCGACAACGTCCTCATCCGAATGACGCGCGGCAGCGGGGATGTCGCCGGCGCGTTTGCTGCGGCGGCGTGCGTGGTCAGCGGGCGGTTCCACATCCCGCGCGTGGTGCCGGCGCCGATGGAGTCCCGCGCGGCCGTCGCGGTGTATGATCCGGCGGGCGATCTGCTGACCCTGTGGGTCTCCGCCCAAGAGCCCTACCGGCCGCGCGCCCAGCTGAGCCGCATGCTCGGCCGTCCGGAAGACCGCATCCGGGTCGTTGTGCCCGACGTCGGAGGCGCGTTCGGCAGCAAGGGGGCCCTGGCATCCGGGGCGGTGGTGGCGGCGCACCTCGCGATCGAGACGGGGCGGCCGGTCAAGTGGATCGAGCAGCGCCGCGACAACTTCATCGCGTCCACCCACGGACGCGGCTTCGACGCGGACCTCGAGGTCGCAGTCGGGCCCGACGGGAAAATCACGGCGCTGCGGGGCACGGTCGTCGCGGACGCGGGCGCGTACCTGTACCCGGCGACCGCGATGCCGACGGCGCGCGTGGCCGAGCTCGTCACGGGCGTCTACGACATCCCCGCGGCCAGGATCGACATCATCGGGGCCGCGACCAACAAGGTGCCGACCTCTGCGTACCGGGGCGCCGGGCGCCCCGAGGCCGCGTACCTGATCGAGTGCATGGTCGATCTCGTGGCGCGCGAGTTGAACGTGGACCCCGTCGCGGCGCGCCGGCGCAACCTGATCCCGCCTGACCGGTTGCCGTACCGCTCCGCGTTGGGATCAGTCTACGACTCCGGCAACTACGCTCAGGCGCTCGACCGCGCGTGCGAGCTCGTGGACTACGGCAGGTGGCGGGAAGCGCAGCGGCGTGCGCGGGCCGCTGGGAGACTCCTCGGCATTGGCCTCTCCGTGTACGTGGAGCCCGCGGGCGGACTGTTATGGGAGAGCGCGGCCGTCTCAGTGCACGCCGACGGACAGGTGATTGTTCGCACCGGGTCGACCGCGCACGGTCAAGGACACGACACGACGTTCGGGCAGATCGCGGCCGACGTTCTCCAGGTGCCGATGGACACGATCGTGGTTCAGCAGGGCGACACCGCGCTCATGCCCACGGGCGTCGGCACCTTCGGCAGCCGCTCGATTGCGGTCGGCGGCGCCGCGCTGGTGGGCGAGCTGGAAAAGATCAAGACCAAAATGCGACGCATCGCCGCGCATCTCCTGGAAGCGTCGGACGCGGACCTCCAGTGGGGCGACGGCCGTCTGTCCGTCCGAGGGGCGCCCGCCCGCGCGGTGACGTTCCGGCAGGTGGCTGCGGCGGCGCACCAACCGGCCCGCCTCCCGGCCACCATCGAGCCGGGGCTCGAGACCTCAGGCACCTTCTCGCTGCCGGACATGGTCTACCCGTTCGGTGCGTACGCCGCCGTCGTCGAGATCGCACGCGACACCGGAGAGGTACGGATCCTGAAGTTCGTGGCCGTGGACGATGCCGGCCGGATCGTCAATCCGCTGCTCGCCGAGGGTCAGGTAATCGGCGCAATCGTCCAGGGGCTCGGCCAGACGCTGGTCGAGGAAGTCGTCTACGACGACACCGGCCAGCTGCTCACTGCGACGTTCACGGACTACGCCATGCTCCGTGCGCCGCACGTCCCGGCGATCGCCGCGGAATTCACTGAAACGCCGACCCCGTACACCTCGTTGGGTGCGAAGGGCATCGGCGAAGCCGGCACCGTCGGCGCGCCGCCCGCGCTGGCCAACGCGGTCCTGGATGCGCTGGCGCCCCTCGGCGTGCGCGGCGTCGACCTGCCGCTGACCGGCGAGAAACTGTGGCGCCTCGTGAGGGGCTCGTGAGCTAGGATCCGGTGTAGGCCGGGCCCTCCTCGGTGCTGAGCACGTCCCAGCACGCCCGGCACAGCCGCCCGATGTGGTGGCTCGCCCCCGCCTTGCCGGGAGTGCCGTCGGGTAGCGTCCACGGGACGCGCCCAGTGTACACGGTGAGGATGAACAACGGCCGGTCGTGTTCGAAAACGATCCCGGCATCGTTGAAGTTCCGCGCCGCCGTGCCCGTTTTGTGCGCCACCTTGGTCCCGACCGGGAGCAGCGAGGGGAGGCGCTGCTGAAGCCGCTGCCAGCCGAGGATATCGAGCGCAAGCCGGCAGAGCGCCTGGCTGCACCCCAGGCGGGCCGCCGCCGCCGCATCGTGCGTCCCGAGCCAGATCAGCTCGAGCAGCCGGCCCGCGTCGGCGGGCGTCGTCACGTTGAGGCGGTTGAGGTCGGGCGGGATGTCGCGGTTCGCCTCCACGCCGAGATCGACGTTCGGCGGGACCGGTTGGCGGTGCGCGGTGCCCGTCATCCCCACGGACCGGCTGAACTCGTTGATCGCGTCGAGCCCGAGCATCTCGACCACGGTGCCGGTACAGGCGTTGTCGCTCACGATGATCATCATCACGAGCACGTCCCGCAGCGGCAGCGTGAAATCCGGCAGGAAGAACTGGAAGCATCCGCTGTTGCTGGTCTGGTGCTTCGCCTGGATCAGCACGGGCTGGGTCAACGACAGCCGCCCCGCCTCGACGGCGCGCAACGCCGTCATCAGAATCGCGATCTTGCGCGTACTCGCCGACGGCACCACGACGTCCCCGCCGCGGTGCGCCGTCGACCCCGTCGCCAGGTCTTTCAGGTACCAGCCCGTCTCGAACGGCTGCGCGTCGCAGAGCCCGTTCAAGCGGGCCGTCAGCCCGTCCATCGTCATCCCTCCACCTCGACGACATGCGCCTGCGGGGCGTTCTGCCATGCGGCGCTGTGGATCTCGCGCATGAAGCCCGCGCCCAGAGTGCCGACCGGGGTCACGACGCCGGCACCTCAACCCACCGGGCCGCGTGGGCGCTCGCCAGGATGCACTCGGCGATGACGTTCTCGCGGTGGCCGTCGGCGAACGTCGGGAACTCCGGCGGGCGTCCCGACCGCCGGCCGCCCGCACGAAGGTAGTCGTAGATCGCGCGGTTGATCGCGGTGTGGCTGTCGGCAAATCCCTCCGCATGGCCCCCCGGATACCGTGCGTAGGGCCTCGCCGCAGGGTCCAGCAGGGCGGGGTCCTTGATCAACGTCTCGTTCGGCCGGTCGCGGTGCCCGAGCCACAGTTCGTTCGGGCGCTCCCCGTCCCACGCGATCGAGCCGCGCGCGCCGTTCACCTCGATCGCGAGACGGTTCTTGCGCCCGGCGCTCACCTGCGAGACCATCATGACACCGCGCGCGGCATCGCCGAGCCGCAGCATCACGGTCGCGGCGTCTTCGGTCTCCACCCGCACGGGCGTGCGCTCGACGGCGGCGGTCGCAAACGCGTCGAGCGGCCTCGACGGCCTCCGGCGCAAGGGCAGCACCGTGGTGAGGTCGGCGAGCACCGCGCGAATCGGCAGGCCGGTCAGGTGCTGCGCGAGATCGAGCCAGTGGGAACCGATGTCGCCGACGGCGCGCAACGCGCCCCCTTCCACCGGATCGACCCGCCAGTTGTAGTCGGTGTCGAGCAGCAGCCAGTCCTGCCAGTAGCCGCCGTGCACGAGATACACCGGGCCGAGATCGCCGCGTCCGATGAGCGCGCGGGCGTGCTGGAGCAGCGGATAGAAGCGGATGTTGAACGTGACGGCGTTGACCAGCCCGCTCGCCTCCGCAAGGCGAACGAGCTCCGCGGATTCCGCGGTCGTCATCGCCAGCGGTTTCTCGCACACGACATGCTTGCCGGCCTCGAGCGCCGCCTTGGCCGCCGGGTAGTGGTGGACGTTGGCGGCGGTGATGTGCACGACGTCCACGTCGGGGGCCTCGATCAGGCGGCGATAGTCCCCGTACGCCGCGGGGACGAACAGCGACGCGGCCTTGTGCTCGGCCGACGCCTGACTGCTCCCGGCCAGCGCAACGACGCGCACGAACCCAAGGCGGCGGAGCGACTCGATGTGCGCGGGGCCGATGAAGCCGGCGCCGATGACGCCGACGCGAATGGGAAGGTTCGGACCCTCGGGCATCTCGGCCTCTCCTTCCGCGGCCCGCCGACCTCAGCCCCGCGGGATGAACTGTCTCAAGTACGCCGCGGACTGCCGCAGCGCGCGCTTGCGATCGTCGAGGGTGGCTTCGTACGCGCGGTCCTCGACCTCGACGCAGACCGGCCCCGCGTAGCCCGCGTCCGTCAGCGCGGAAAAGAACGGCCCCCACCGCACGTCGCCCAGCCCCGGGAGCTTCGGCGTGTGGAACGCAAGCGGGACCGCGAGCACCCCGACGTCGTCGAGCCGGCGCCGGTCGAGCCTGGCGTCCTTCGCGTGCACGTGGTGCAGCCGCGCGCGGAACTCCGCGATCGGCCGGATCTCGTCCATCTGCTGCCAGATCATGTGCGACGGGTCGTAGTTGAGGCCGAAGTGCGGGTCGGGGATCTCCTCGAACATCCGCCGCCAGACCGCCGGGCTGATCGCCAAGTTCTTGCCGCCCGGCCACTCGTCCTGCGTGAACAGCATCGGGCAGTTCTCGACCCCGAGGCAGACGTTCCGCTCCGCGGCGTACTGAACGAGCGGCGGCCACACCTCCCGGAACAACGGCCACTGATCGTCGATCGAGCGGTGGGGGTCCCGCCCGACGAACGTATTGACGCGGGAGAGCCCCAGGCGCTGGGCTGCGTCGATGACCGCGTGAAGATGGTCGAGGGCGACGCGGCGCTCGGTCTCATCGGGCGCAAGGGGATTCGGGTAGTATCCGAGCGCGGAGATCTGCACGCGGCTCCATCGTATCAACCCGTGCACGTCCGCGACGGTCCGGGCGTCCAGCGCCGTGACGTCGATATGGGTCACCCCGGCGTATCGCCGCTCCGCCTTCCCGCGCGGCCAGCACATCACCTCGATGCAATCGAACCCAGCCTGGGCCGCAACATGGAACACGGCCTCGAGCGAGAGATCCGCAAGAATGGCGCTCACAAACCCCAGTTGCATCGGTCCGCCTCCTGCCGTTGCGTCCACCGTCGTCTACTCCTTCCATTGAGCGTCCGCGGTCCGGGCGTAGATCCACGTCAACCCGAGTACGGTTGCGCCGCGCAGCGTCTGCTTCCCCGTCTGCGAGACGCTGCGGATCGTCTGCAGGCGCTCCAGTACGGCGAGGATCGACGTGCCGCCGATCACACCGGTGGCCGCCGACAGCAGCAGGCCCAGCGTCGCGAGATTCAGGTCTGCCGCGTTACCCCACGACCATCGGCAGCAGCGTCTGGCGCTCCACGTCGATCAGTCCGAGGTCGGACAGCTTGGCTTCCGGGCTCACCGCGAGCGTGAGCGAGACGATACCGGTGAACGGTCGCTCCCCCACCATCCCGGCCGCCTCGGCCGCGCGCCGGAACGCCGCGACCTCGCGGGCGACATCCTCGGCCGGACGCAACGACAGGAGCCCGGCAACCGGCAGGTCGATCTTTGCGACCACCGCCCCGCGGCGCACGAGCACGATGCCACCGCCGCACTCGGCGAGCGCGCGGCATGCCGCGAGCATGTCGTCCCGATCGGTCCCTACCACCGTCAGATTGTGCGAGTCGTGGGACACCGAACTGGCGAGCGCCCCCTCGCTCGGACCGAAGCCGCGGAGGACGGCGCAGGTCACGCCCCCGTGCCGGCCGTGGCGTTCGACGACCGCGAGGGTCACGGCGGGCCGTCCGTCGCCCGCGGGCAGCGTCACCTCGCCGCCTGCGATCCGGACCCGCATCGTACCGTAGGTCGTCCGCACGGGCGCGCTGCGGCCGTTGAAGTCGATCACGCGGATTACCGCGTCGCCGTCCGGCGTTCCCGGGACGCGTAGCCGGAACGCGTCGGCGCCGAGACCGGCCGGCAGATGGATCGTGTTCTCGCGCTCCACGGCGGCGCTCTCGGCGCGAAGGCGCTCCGCCGGCGGCACGACGACGCATCGCCCGTCCTGCGCCACGAGGCGGCCCGCGCGGTAGACCTCGCGAACGTCAAACCGCCCGATGTCGGACAACAGCACCACGTCGGCGATCCGACCGGGGCTCAACGCGCCGAGGTCGTGCCGGCGGATCCGGTTGGCCGCGTTGAGCGTCGCGAACCGCACGACATCCACGGGGTCCAGCCCCTCCTCGACGAGCCGCCGGGCAACATGATCGATGTGGCCGTATCGCAGCAGGTCCTCAGGCACGACGTCGTCCGTGCAGAGCGTGACGGTCGGCAGATACCCGCGGCCTCGAAGCGCCTCGGCCATGGCCGCGGCGTTCGGCGACAGCGAACTCTCCCGCACGTCGAGGTAGAGGCCGGCGCGAAGCTTGGCGAGCGCGTCGACCGCCTCGCGATTCTCGTGGTCGGAATCGATCCCGGCCGCAACATACGCCGACAACAGTCGCCCGCGGACGCGCGGCGCGTGTCCCTGGACGATTCCGCCCGCCGCCTCCGCCGCCTCGATCAACCCCAGCATCCGGTCGTCGCCCCGGATCACCGCGGGATAGTCCATCACCTCCGCCAGCCCGACGACCCGCGGCCACGTCAGCATCTCCTCGATCTCCCGGCGGCCGAAACTGGCGCCCGCGGTCTCCACCGACGGCGCCGACGGCACGCAGGACGGTGCCGTCACGAGCACACGGAGCGGTGTGGCAGCGGAATCGTCCACCATGTACCGGACGCCTCGCAGGCCCATCACGTTGGCGAGCTCGTGCGGGTCGATGAGCACGGTGGTGGTGCCGTGAGGCAGCACCACCTCGCTGTAGTGCCGCGCCGTGATCATGCTGCTCTCGATGTGCACGTGCGTGTCGATCAGCCCGGGAATCGCGAACCAGTCCGGGCGGTCCACCATCTCGCGCCCGGCAAGCGGGGGCTCCCCCGGCCCGGTGACATGCGCGATCCGCCCTCCGCTGATCCCAATGTCGCCCGGACGCACCTCGCCGGTGAACACGTTGACAACGGAAACGCCCCGCACCACGAGGTCCAGTTCGCGCCGCCCGGCCGCCGCGTCGATCAGCGCCTTCCGATCGTAGACCGGCTCGCCGCTCCACGTCATCGCCATGCGCCACCCCGTTTCATCCTGCGTCGTCCCGCGTCATTGATCGACCTGACCGGGCGCGTAGCGCCGGAGGACCGGGATCTCGATCCACGAGATGATCCCGTAGATGACCACCGACACGACCGTGACGAGCATTCCCGCGGCCCACAACATCGGAAACTGGAACTGCGCCCGCGAGATGATCATCAAATACCCGAGACCGCGCCCGGTCGCCAGCCACTCGGCGACGATCGCGCCCAGGATCGAACCGAGCGCCGAGATACGCACCGACGCGAAGAGGCTTGGCAGGGCGCTCGGGAGCCGTACCTTCCACACGACCGTCCATGGCGCGGCCCCGTACAACGTCAGCACCTCGACGGCCTGCGGCGACGCGGAGCGGAGCCCCTGCAGCACATTTACCAACGTCGGAAAGAACGTGATGATCCCGGTGATGACGGTGGTGCCAAGGAGCCCCCGGCCGAACAGCAACACCAACAGCGGCGTCATCGCGATCACCGGCACGGAGCGGAGCGCGATCGCCACCGGCATGAACGCCCGCTCGAGGCGCGGGTGCACCACGAAGACGACGGCCACGAGCGCCGCGGCAGCCGTGCCGGCCGCAAATCCGACCGCGGCGTCGGCGAGCGTCATCGCGAGGGCCTGCGCGAGCGCGCCCCGCTCCCCCGGCGCTTGCGGCCCCGCGAACAGGTCGCGCGCGACCGCGCCGGGGTCTTTCGCGAAGAACGGATTGAGATGGAAGATCGTGATGAACGCCGTCCACAGGCCCAGCATCACCCCGATCGAGAGCACCAGCAGTCCCGCCCGGCGGGCCGCCCACGGCAGCCCAACGGCCGACCCGGCGAGCCGGCCGATCGATGCCACTGCCACGTCGAGCGGCGGCGACCAGGTCACGAGCGCGCGGGCGGCGACGGCCGCCATCACGAACCCGGCGCCGGCGAGCGCGCTGGACGCGATCGCGAGCCCCCACACCCGCGGCGTGTCCAGCGTCGCCATGGCGTTTACCATCGCGACACCGAGTCCGCGGTCCCCCCCGAGGAACTCGCCGAGCACGGCGCCGAGCACGGCCGCCGGCGCGGCGATGCGGAGCCCCGCGAAGATCCAAGGCACGCTCGCGGGCACGCGCACCTTGCGGAGCACGTCCCATGATCGGCCGCCAAGCGTGTGGATGAGATCGAGCGACGCGGCGTCCGCCGAACGGAGGCCGATCAGCGCGGCGATCACGGTCGGAAAGAAGACGGCCAGCGCCGCCAGCACCACCTTGGGCTCGTCGCCGGGGAGCACGACCGCGATGATCGGTGCGATCGCGAGCAGCGGCGTGGCGTAGATCACGATCGCCACTTGCATGAGGAGCGCCTCGATCCGTGGCGCCTGCACGATCACGAGCGCGAGCACGATCGCGACCACGTTCCCCCACAGAAACCCGCGCCCCGCCTCCGAGAGGGTCGTGGCCACGTTCGTCGGGTAGATCGCCAGGTCGTGCCACGCGCGGAGCGCGATCGCGGACGGACTCGACAGCGTGTAGCGTGCCCACGGCAGCACCGTTCCGGCGAGTTGCCACAGCCCCGCGAGCGCGACCGGTCCCAGGATCGCGTCGCTCCACGCGGGAAGCCGCCCCAGGCCGCGGGCGTGCGACCGGGCGCCGGCCGCCGGCACATCCGCGGCCGGTCCCTCACCGCCCAGCGACGTCATCGGTCTCGGCGCCCGTAAACAACAGCTCGCTGAGCCGGTCGCAAAGGGCGTGGAACGAGGGGCTGCGCAGGAGCGCCGGCCCTCGCGGACGCGCGAGATCGATCGGCACCTCGGCGCGGACGGTGCCCGGATGCGGGGTCATGACCACCACCCGGTCTGCCAGAAACACCGCCTCGGCGATCGAGTGGGTGACGAGCAGCGTCGTCGGGGCCTGCTCGCCCCAAATTCGCAGGAGCTCCAAGTTCATCCGTTGACGCGTCATCTCGTCGAGCGCGCCGAACGGCTCGTCCAGCAACAGCACCCGCGGACGCGTCACCAGCGCGCGCGCGATGGCGGCGCGCTGCCGCATGCCGCCCGAGAGCTGCCCGGGGCGCGCGCTCTCGAACCCGCGCAGGCCAACGAGCGCGATCAGATCGAGCACCTCGTGCTTCGGAACACGAATACCCGTGACCTCGAGCGGGAGCGTCACGTTGCCGTAGACCGTCCGCCACGGCAGCAGCGCGGGATCCTGGAACGCGATGGCCAGGCGGCGCTGCGCGCGCGCGGCCGCCGGCGGTGCGCCCTCCACGAGCACGACGCCTTCGGTGGGCGTCTCGAGATCCGCCAGCAGCCGGAGCGCGGTGGACTTGCCGCACCCCGACGGGCCCAACAGCGCGACAAACGCGCCCGCCGCGACGCGGAGGTCCATGCGGCCGATCGCCTGAATCTCCCGTCCGCCGAGGCGATAGGTCTTGCGGACGCCGTCGAGCACCAACCCCGCGGGGGGACGCGCCGCGGACGTCGCGGCGCCGACATCGCCGGCTGTCACCGCTCACCCACCGCCGGCCGCGCGGCTGCGGCCGGTGCGGTCACACCCGGTTCCGCCCGCGGTAGATCTCCTGGAGCACCTCCGAGGTGAACAGCTCCGGGCCGACCGTGATGCCGGTCTGCTTGAACAGGGACACGTTGGCGGCGATTTCGGCATCCCCCATCCACAGCAGCCCGTGCTGTTTGGTCACCGGGGTCTGCATTAGTTTTTCGACCGTCACCTTGTTCCCCAGATATTGGGACATGTAGCTCAGCCCGAGTGCCTTCCCGTACTTCTCGACCGTGAGCTTGGCGCCGAGCGACGGGTTCGCCGCGTTCGCCTCCCACCCGCGAACCTCGGCGCGCATGAAACGTACGACGTCGTCGCGGCGGTTCTTGAGCGTGTCCTCGAGGACGTAGTAGCATCCCGAGTACGACGCGTACCCATAGTCGGCCAGCAAAAAGAACTCGACCGGCACCCCCGCGACCTGTAGCTCCACCGGCTGTTCGGTCGCAAACGACAGGAACGCATCCACCTGACCCGTCACGAGCGGCGCCGGATCGAACTGCACGGGCACGCGCGTGATCTTGGACGCATCCAGGTGGTTGAGCGCCAACCACGTCGTCCACGGAATGCTGTCCGCGGCCGCAACGCCAACCCGCTTCCCGAGCAACTCCTGCGGCGTTCGGATCGGACTCTTCTTCAACGAGAGCACCGCGAGCGGGCTCTTCTGGTACAGCACACCGAGCACCTTGATCGGGGCGCCCTGCTGCCTCGCTTTCGCCAGGATCTGCGCGCCGGTGCCGCAACCGAACGTGGCCTTCCCGGACACGATCGCGGTGACGACGTCCACCCCCGGACCGCCCGAGAGCATGTCGATGTCCAGCCCCTCGGACGTGTAGTACCCGCGGTCATCTGCGATGAAGCTCCCGGCGAATTCGACGGTCTTGACCCAGCCGAACTGGACGGCCGCCTTGACCGCGGGCGCCGCGGCTGCGGTGTCCCGCACCCCCTCGAGCCAGCCGCTCCCCGCTGCGATCGCGGCCGCGCCCACGACCGTTCGCGCCCCCGTGCGGAGGAAGGTACGCCGATTCATCGCGCCGGCTATGCGGGCGCCCGCCGACGCGATCCCCAACGACCCGTCTGACCGAGGCGCGTGTCTGGGACAGGCGGGCCAGTGGCGTTGCGTCATGCGTCACCTCATCGCGGATTGATGTTCGGGACTTCGGAATTGCACACTATTACGGCACGGTATCTCCGTTCCCTCCCGGGCGGTCCGCACCGCGGCGCGGATCGGCGACGAGTGCGGGACGGCCCGGAGCGATGTCCGGACGGCGCCTGGAACCATCGGACCGTGTTTGGACGTTGTTGCTCGTGCAGGAGGCATCTTCCGGGGGCACCTCGACGATGCGGAGACGCCTGGTGGGGTGGTGCGGTTCTGCGACCGTGGAACGATAGTCAAACGCCAGCTCGCCCGGCTCGGTCCGGACGCGCATCCCTGTGGGCCGTACGCGCGCTCGCGGTGGGGCTGGTGGCGGCGCTCGTGTCTATGACTCCGCCGCCGCGCTCTCATGGCGCGGACAACCTCTTTCCATTTACGATGCCGTGGGACGACGCGTCGCCAGGACCGACGGACCTCAGCGGGTGGAACCGGCCGATCGAGGGCGAGGCGGACCGCCTGCGCGCCGGCTCGGACGGCCATCTGTACCGGGGCGACGAGCGCGTGCGCCTGTGGGGGTTCGACCTCGCGAGCGGCGCGGCGCTCACCGACCGTGCCACGGCCGAGCGGGTCGCCGCCCGGCTCGCCCGGATGGGCGTGAACTACGTCCGCATCGCCCAAAACTCCAATCTGGCGCCCTCGGGATGGCTCAACCCCGTCACGCGAACGCTGGACCCCGACGCGCTCAGCCGTCTCGACGAGGTCGTTGCGGCACTCCGCAACCACGGCATCTACGTGCACCTGGTGCTGAACCATTTCCGCAGCGCGTACCCGTCCGGCGTCCTCGGCGCGCAGCAGAGCGTGCCGGAGGGATGGCCGTCTGACGGCACGGGCGTGACGGCGTTCTATACGCCCGTGATCGCCGAGAACCAGGCGCTCGCCCGGCAGCTCCTGACGCACCGCAATCCCCGCACGGGGTTGACCTACGCTGAAGACCCGGCGATTGCGATCGTGGAGGTGACCAACGAGGACGGGCTGCTGAGTTCGTGGGATCAAGGCGCGCTCGATCCTCTCATCACCGGAGCGGCGCCGGCGCTGCATCCCCTCACCGAGGAACTCCAGATGAGGTGGAACCGGTGGCTGCGCGCGCGTTACCGAGACGACGCGGCGCTGCGCGCCGCGTGGACCGCGGGCGCCTCCGCGGCGGGCCCAGAACTCCTGGCAAACGGCGGGTTCGAGCGTGGGACGACCGGCTGGCGCCTCGATCTGCACGGCGATGCGAGCGCTCAGACGGAGGTCGGGGCGGGCGGCCCCCAACCGGGGGCGCCGCGGATGGACGTGCGGGTCGCCCGCGTCGACGCCGAAGGCTGGCACGTCACCGTTTCCCAGAACCGACTGCGGTTGCAGAAAGACCGTCCGTACCGGCTGACCCTGTGGGCCCGCGCGGTCCGGCCCGGCATCCGGATCACGGTCAACGTCCAACAGGCGCATCCCCCCTACCGTGTGGTCACGCAGTCCGTCGACTGGACGCTCACCGACGCGTGGCATGAATACGCGGCGGAGCTGACCGCGACCGAATCCGAGCCGGACGCGAAGCTCAATCTCGTCGTGGGCTATCAACCCGCGACGGTATCGGTGACCGGCGTGTCACTCCTCCAGGATGCGGTCGTCGGTCTCGGCGACGACGAGAGCGCCACGCGAGGAACGGTGCCCCCGCTCGCCCACGCGGCGCTGACCGGGCGCACGCTCGGCGCTCAACGCGATTGGGTGGCGTTCCTCTTCGAGACCCAACGGGCGTTCTTTGCCGACCAGTTTCGGTTTCTCCGGGACGAGCTGCACGTGCGGTCGCTGCTCGTGGGCTCGCAGGCGGACTACAGCCCGACTGACACACAGGTAGAGTCAGACGTCACATCCATGCACGGCTACTGGTCGCATCCCGTCTTTCCCGGCCGTCCGTGGGATCCCGACAATTGGTTTGTGCGAAACCGGAGCATGACGGGCGCCCGCGATGGGTGGTACCCGCTCAACCGGATCGCCTTCTACCGCCGACCCGGCAGGCCGCTCGTCGTCGACGAGTACAACCATCCACAACCGAACACCTTCGGGGCCGAGGCGTTCATGCTAGCCTCCGCCTATGGATCGCTCCAGGACTGGGATGGCGTCGCGGGATGGGCGTACCGGGAGGGTTGGGGATCCCAGTGGTTGTCGCAGGAGGATTGGGCCAGGCCGGTGATCCGCAACTACTTCGCCCTCGACACCGACCCCGTCCGGTTGCTGAGCGCCTGGCTGGGGGCGGTGATGTTCAGGCGGGAGGACGTGGCACCGGGCGTGCGGCTGGTGACGGTCGGCTCCACGGCCGAGCAGGAGCAGGAGATCGCCCGGTCCACGGATATCGGCCGTGCGTATGAGACCATCGGCCGGGGGGCGGAGATCCTGCCGCTTCGGCACCGCGTCGCCGTCGCGAGCGGTGCGCCTCCGGCGCCCGCGGAACCTCGTCCGGAGACCGGACGTGCCGTGAGCGACACCGGTCAACTCGCGTGGGCGGTGCGGGAAGAAGGACGCGGCGTCGTGACGGTCGACACTCCGCGCACGAAGGCGGTGATCGGATTCGGCGGCGGGCGTACGTTTCCGTTCGGTCCGGTCACGCTACAGCCGGGGGCCACGAACCAACACGGGTTCGGCGTGTGGGCGGTGACGGCGATGGACGGATCCGCACCGCTGGACCGAGCGCGGCGCATGATCGTCGTCGCACTCGGGTACTCCCAGAACACCGACGCGCGGTGGACGATCTACCCGGACCGCCCCGCGGGTACGGGGCCGCCTCCCGACGGCGTCTCGGTCACGCTCGGCAACCACTGGGGCGGTCCTCCCGTGTTGGCGGAGGGCGTGCCTGCGCGCGTCACCCTGACCGCGAACAGCGGGCGGGTGCGGGTCTGGGCGCTCGACGAACGCGGCCAGCAGAGAGAACCGGTCCCCGTGCACGTCGAACAGGGCCGCGCGATCGTCGACATCGGGCCGCAGTACCGGACGCTGTGGTATGAGGTCGAAACCGACGCGCCGTGACGCGTCCCCGGCCGGAGCTCTGGGTTCCCGGTTCGTCGAACGCCGCGCCCTCGCGCAGTGCCCGGGCACGGGCTCTCCGGTCCTGGGATCGAGAAACAGCGCAGGCGCCCGTTGGCCGCCGAAGTCGAAGAGATCAAGCATCGGTCCGGCGATCGCATCGAAGGACTGGTCCCCGAGCCGTCCCAGGCGCCAGTTGTCCTCAATGAGGCGGATGATCGACGCGACGTCGGTTGTCGTGTGCGCGACGTAGTTTTGCCTGGCGAAGGGCGAGATCGCCAGAAGGGGCAGGCGCGGCCCATACCCGCACCGGTCCGGATACGCCCCCGCCGGGGGCGCCCCGCACAGGCCGGTCGGGCCCAGCAGCGCATCGTTCGCCGGATCGTGAGATCGGCTCATGATCGGCGGCATGACGTGATCGTACCATCCGTCCGAGTCGTCGTATGTGATCAGGATCGCCATCGAGCGCCACTGGGGAAGACGCTCTAAGCGGTTGATCGTGTCGACCAGGAACTGCTGCTCCGCCAGAGGGTCCGAGTCTTCGGGATGCCCGGTCTGGATCCGCGGGGCCTTGAGAAAGATCACCGCGGGTACCGTGCCGTTCGACGCCGCGCGCCACAAGTCCGCGGCGTCGTATTGGTGGTTGGCCTGATCCGTCCGTCCGATCGACGTCACCGACGCCGGCGGCAGGTGGTGAGGGTTCGCGGTCGACCCATAGTACTGAAACGGCGCGTAGTGCGCATTGTAGTCGCCGCGGCACACCGCCTTACCGTTCCTGCTGCCGGTCGGCGCCCAGCCGCCGTAGAACCAGCCCCACGAGACGCCCTTGGCGTTTAGGAGATCGCCGATGTTCCGGTTGCCCATCTGCACGGTCCGGCCGGCGGCGCAGTCATCGGCCGCCGGATCCACGTTCCCGATCACCGACCCGTTGACCACCGCGCCGGGGATCGACGCCGGGTCCGCACCGTGAGTCTGGCCGGCCACCAGGTTGAGATGGCCCATCACGGTCGTACCAAACGTGGACGCAAAGAACCGGTCGCTCATCGCGAAGTGCTGGGCGTAGTTCCACAGCGCGGTGACGGTATTGCCGTCATAGTAGCCCATCGCCAGATGGGGCGTGCACTCCGCCGCGGCGGCGCTGAGCGTCACGAACCCATCGAGCAGACCACCGTCGTACGCCGTCTGTTCGTCCTTGTAGTGATTGTCGTTGTCGCACGTCCTGGCCTGCGCGCGATCCAGCCGGAACGGCGCCGCTGCGTTCGGATTGTGGAATCGCAGCTCCAGGGTGAGCCCGTCGACGGTCGGCGTATCGGGCCTCGCAACAAACGGCGGCTCCCCTGGCGGATTGGCGGCGTATGGATACGTACCGAAGTAGTGGTCGAAGGAGTTGTTCTCGTCGAAGATCACGACGAGGTGCTTGATCGGGGTCGCCGTCGCGATCCCGTCCGGGTCCGCCGACACCGCGGCGGTCGCGGGGAAGCCCGACAGCAGCGCGACCGAGGTGGCGACGATCAGGAGATCGCCTCGAGACATGTGTGTCCTCCGGTGTTCAACGCGTCGCAGCCGACGCCGCACGCGGACGCAACACCGAGCGGCGGCGGCGCGCCTCGACGCACCGTAGCAAGGCGAGGTGGTGAATGGATTAACGCCGTGTTATCTTTTCGGTCCTTCGGATCCCTGACTATCCCCGGAACGCCTTATCTGGTGTGGCAATTGCGCCCTGACGTCTCTGGATCGCCCTCGCTAACTCGGGGGGCCTTAGTCCATTCGGTTCCAAACGGTTCCGAGGGACGTGCGGAACGGCCGTGCCATCTTGGATGTGCTCACGTGGCTCGGGGACTCCGAGACTGACACTGCTCGCTGCGACATAGCCCCACTCTTTCGCACCGACCATCCGAGTATGGCTGGCCGCAGGCCAGTCTCGCAAGAAGCGTTCGATTTCATGGTCGTCCGCTACTCCAAGGAGTCGATGGCATCCTCGGGCAGGTGTGCCGCGTTCTCGCCTACGAGCGGGTCAACGGGCTCTCCCACACGCGGAACAGCAACTCTTTGAGCTGGTCGAACCGCTCTGGCCCCAGCTCAGCGCGCCATTCGCGCTCGAGATCGCCGAGTATGTCGTAGATTTTTGAGAACGCGGCGCGTCCGCGATTGGTAAAGCGGACGATTCGCGCGCGACCCTCGTCGGGGGCATCTGACCGGACGATGTAGCCGAGACTTTCGAGGCTCCGGAGTAACTGGTTCATGGCCTGCTTGCTCATGCCTGCGCGCCCGGCGAGAATGCCTGGGCGAACCCCATCCGGGCCTGGATATTGCAGCACCGCCATATGCGGCACGCGCAGCTCCGCAAAACCGGCGGCGTTGAGCCCCTTGATGATGCGGCGCTGGATCACCTGAGCCGGAACGCGCAACAGCGCGCCGATGCGCATATCTCTCGTTTGGACGGGTGAGCCTGTCACGCCCGAGATCAGCGAGGCCGAACGACTGCGATCGAGATCTCGGCGGTGAGGGTCAGCCGGCCGTCTCGGCGCACGCACCCGCGCCTGGAACGACCCGCGGGGTTGTGCACGCCCGCCTGTGGCATCGGGAAGTGGACCCCTATCGCCGCTGATCGCCTTGCGCCGCATTCTTGAAATGAGATGGGGTCGCCGTCGTCGGCAGGCGCTACGCTTGAGGCGGGGCCGGCGTGAGGCCGTGGCGGCGCATGACCTCCGCCATCTTTGCTCGGTCCGGCGAACCACCGGCCGGTGCATTGAACACCTCGGCAACCTCCCGGAAATACTGCGGACCCAGTACAGCTGGCGTGATCACACAGAGCGCCTTCACGTCCCGGTGTCCGTTGTTATCGAATCGGTGCATGGCGCCGCGCGGAATGCACAATGCCTGACCGGGGCCAACGTCGATTTGTGTTCCGTCGACGGTCCATGTCAACACGCCGTCGAGGCCGTAGATCGTCTCCTCGTAGCGGTCGTGGCTATGCGCTGGCGCCGGTAGGCGCTGCGCGCCCGGGACAAGGAGCTCAAATGCCGCGACACTGCCGTTCGAGTCTTCTCGGGTGATCAAGAAACGCACCGTGAGCGGCCCGAGATGGATTATTTCGTCAGAAGGATTGGCGTGGAGGTCGACGATCTGCGGTGCCATGTTGTGCCTCCGTATAGTAAATGAGATTTACTGAGTCAGAATTATAAACGCCATTTACTAGGATGTCAACACCGCTGTTGCGATGTGCAAGCCTCAGGTTATCCTCCCGTCGTGCCTGTCGTTGTTGGGGCGAAGGGAATGCGGAACAGCCTTGCCGTGGATATGCCCTGCACGCAAAGGTGGTTCGGCGAATGCGCCATCGTTAGGGTTCTGAGGCGCCGCGGTTACCATCACCCAGGCTGGGAGATTGGTGCGCTGCCCTGAGGCGCGCGCGGCGGTGCAGGAGCGGGCAGCGAAGCCGAGACGAACGGCACGGCGCGGTGGGCGAGGGGGAAGACGCCTCAGGAGCGCGCGAACCTACCTGAGTGGCCGGCCGGGACCGAGTGACGCGTATGCGGGTTCAGGCACTCCGAGACTGACACCGCTGTCCGCGACATAGACCCACTCTTTCGCACCCACCATCCGCATTCGGTTGGCCACATACCAGTCTCGCAGGAGGCGTTCGATTTCATGGTCATCCGTTCTGTCCAAGAAATGGGTACTCACCAGCAACTGGAAGTGCAATCGGGGGAACAATTGGGGAACGCTGACCTTGAAGGCCCAGGACCGCTGCGCCGTCCATTCAAACTCTTCGATCACGCTCAACGGAAACGTAGCCGCGAGGTAGTCCTCAACCACGTGACACGCCGGGTGTAACGCCATCTCCGTTGCCCTATGCGGCAGCGCCGCCGCTCATGACGACGACCGTCGGTATCCCGTCCCCGGCCGGATACTCGACCATGGTACCCAACAGCTCATATGACCATTTGCGCGCAGCCAAGTGGCGATCGCGATCGACTGCAGCGGGAGACAACCCCAACGCGCGCAGCAGAACCAGCGATTCACCAAATCGCGGCCGCCGCGCCACGCCGGCGCCGCTCCGGTCCCGCTTCTGGCTCGCGGCCTTGCGATTCGTCACCGGAATCGCCCCGGTGGTCGAACGGAGCTGGCACGCTCGCATGATCCTCTCTCTCCCGTCCCAGACGCGATTAGGTCTACCCGGATACTACTAATCACGAGGCCGCTTCAGTATCGGGCGGGGGGTTGATTGCGTTGCACCAAACTTACACGGAAGTAAGCGGCAACCGATGGGACAATTCCGCGAATCCTCAAGGCGGCAGCGATCGCGGTACCAACGTTCACACGACCGGGCCACATCGGGGTGATTTGGCGAACGGGCGCTCTCATGGTGGCACGCTGCCATCACCGCATTTCGGTCACCGGTGCCCCTCAGCGGCGAGGCTGAGTCCGGCGCCGACGAGGACGGCACCGGTGGTTCGGTCGAGCGCGCGGGCGACCGCGGGGCGCAGGGCACGCGCGATCGGCCGCGTCGCCAGGATCAGAAAGCCCAGCCAGATCACGCTTTCCGCGACGTTGATCAACACGAGAAGCACGATGAACGGCGCGACGGCAACCCCTCCCGGCACGAATTGCGGAAGGAACGTCACAAAGAACACGCCGACTTTGGGATTCGTGAGATTGGACAAGAGCCCGCGCACAAACCACGTGGAGTCGCTGCCGTTCGCGGCCCCCATCGCGCCCGCCGCGGGGACCTCGCTGCGCGGCCGCAGCAGGAGGTGGAGACCCAACCAGACGAGCCAGGCGGCGCCGATGACGCGCAGCACCGTGTAGGCGAGATGGGAGGCCGCCACCACTGCGCTCAAGCCGAGCGCCGCGGCCAGGCCCCACAGCAGTAGTCCACACAATATGCCGGCCGAGGTGTACGCGCCGCGGCGCGGTCCCTCAACGGCGGTGGTGCGCAGGATCAACGCGGTATCCGGACCGGGGGCCACAATCACCACGGCGCTTGCGGCCATGAACGCGAGGAGCGCGGTCGTGACTGACGTGGATTCCCCCTCGAATTTGGCTACGACGCAGATCCCGAGGGCCGGGCGAGAGGCCCGGACAACACTCCTGCCCGCGAGCGCGGACGCGTGCTGACATTTCCATTTGGGCACCTGCACTCCTTCCGTCAAAGCGCGGCACGGCGCGCGAGGATCGGAAGGGTGAGTCGCAACGCCGTGCCCGTGTCCAAAGACACCCACGGCGACGCGCGTCGCCTACTCGCCGATCGCGAGGGACACCGAACGCCCGCCTTCGGTGCTCTCAAGCATCGCCTGGCACAACCGCAGGGCGCGCCAGCCATCATCGAGGGACGGGGTCGGCGCCGTTCCCGTGTTGATCGCGTGGGCAAAATGCTCCAGCGCCTCCAGGTGTCCCGGACGGCTCACGCCACGATAGTTGGCCCCGTGGGCCCAGGTCTGGGTGACCCGTGCCCGCAGGGCGGGGTCGGCGAGCTCATCGGGCAACGGGTACCTCTCAAGCGAGACGAGGTGGCGTACCGTCACGGCCTGTCCCGCGTCCCCGACGATGGTCAGGGACGGGCTCATCACGGACGCGTGCGACGCCAACAACAGCGTCCCGGTGGCGCCGCCGACAAAGAGCACCAGCGCCGAGAGACCAAACTGGTCGCGACGCGTTGTCGTCGCCGAGGTCGCCGCGGTGACACCGCGCACCGGGCCCATGAGAAACCGCATGCAGTCGGCCATGTGGCATCCCTGGTCCAACATGAAGCGCCAGCCCAGTGATCCGCCACCCCTTCCACCCGGCCCGCTGACGAACTCACCCGGTGCCAGATGCGTACCGTGGAACGCGACGGCCCGACCGAACGCCGGGCTCTCGACGATCGTCTTTTGCACGCGGATCGCGGGCGCGTGGCGCCACATCGTCCCGACCATCCCGACCCGCCCGCGCGCGCGAATCGCATCGGCCAACTGACGAGCACCTTCAACCGTCGGTGCCATCGGCTTCTCGACAAACAGATGGACGCCGGCCTCGGCGCAGGCGAGCCCCATTTCGTGATTCATCGACGCCGGCCCGGCCACGACGGCGGCGTCGATCGCTTCGTCCGCGAACATCCGGGCGACGTCCTGGTACCATCGTCGCGCCCCGAAACGCAAGCCCAAGGCCGCACGCTCGGGATGGCGGTCATAGGCCGCAACGTACTCGAACGCGGGGATCAGCGGGATGCACGGCTGCAGGCTCGTGACGGAATGAGCGCCGCACCCAATCACGGCAAGGCGCACAGGACGTTGCGCCGACGCGGCGCACATGGCTACGGCACCCGCCGTCCACGGACGGCGGCGCCGGCGACCCTCCGCCCGGATCCCGACCGCTCCACCGCCCGAATCACGCGCGCGTACCCTTTCGCGCGAGCACCCGGTGGGCCGCGTCAACGATCGCCGCGGGAGTTAGGCCGTACTTCTGCCACAGTGCGTCCGGCGTGCCGGACTCGCCGAAGGTATCCTGAATGCCCACGCGCTCGACCGGCACCGGTCTTAGACCGGCCACAGCTTCGCACACCGCACTCCCGAGGCCGCCGAGGATCGAATGCTCCTCGACCGTGACGATCGCGCCGGTCTCCCGCGCCGCGCGTCCCACGAGCGCAAGATCGAACGGCTTGATCGTGTGCAAGTTCACGACGCGAGCGCCGATGCCAGATCGGCTCAACAGCGCTGCGGCATCGAGCGCGACGGGCACCATGGTGCCCGTCGCCGCCACGGTGAGATCGTCCCCCCGGCGCATCACGTAGCCCTTCCCCAACTCAAACGGCGTGTCCGGATCGGTCACGATCGGCGTGGCGGTACGGCCGAGGCGGAGATACACCGGGCCAAGATGCGCGGCCGCCGCCCGTGTGGCTTTCGCGGCCTCGTACGCATCCGCCGGTGCGACAACGGTCATCCCCGGGAGCTCCCGCATCGCGCTGAGGTCCTCGAGGGCTTGATGTGTCGCGCCGTCCTCCCCGACGCTCAGGCCGCCGTGGCTGACCGCGATCTTCACATTGGCCCGGTTGTAGGCGACGGCGAGACGTACCTGCTCATTGGCGCGGCTGGTCGCGAACACGGCAAAGGTGGTCGCGAACGGAATGAATCCCGCGAGCGCCAAGCCGGCGGCGGTACCGATCATGTCCTGCTCGGCGACGCCCATCTGGAAGAACCGGTCGGGAAATCGTGCCGCGAAATGGTGCACGCGCACCGACTCGGCGAGATCGGCTGTCAGCGCAACGATCCGCTCGTCGACCTGGGCCAGGTCGACGAGCGCTTCCCCGAAGGCATCGCGCATCGCCTTCCGTTCGCGGGCCGCCAATTCCACGGTCATGCGGGTGCACCACCCCACAGATCGGCGGCGAACCCGGACGGCAGTTCTCGCAACGCCTGCACCGCCTGGTCTTCGGACGGCGCGGTCCCGTGCCACTTGGCATCCCCTTCCATGAAGGACACCCCCCTCCCCATCACCGTCTTCGCGACGATCGCCGTCGGCAGGTCCTGCGTTTCGTGAAATCGTTCAAACGCGCCCGCGATCGCGTCGAGGTCGTGTCCGTCGATCTCGTGGACGCGCCAGCCAAACGCCTGGAAGCGTGGGGCGATCGGATCGACCCGCTTCACGAGCGACGTAGCGCCGTCGATCTGCAGCCCGTTGTCGTTCACGATCAGGCAGACGCGATCGAGGCGGTAGTGGGCCGCGGTCATGGCCGCTTCCCAGATCTGGCCCTCCTGCAGCTCCCCGTCTCCCACCAGACAATACACGCGGGCGGGCACCCGCCTCAGCCGCACGCCGAGCGCGATCCCGTTGGCCACGGACAACCCCTGCCCCAGCGGCCCGCCCGACGTCTCGATGCCGGGAAGATCGACGTGCGAGGGATGCCCCTGCAGGCGGGACCCGATCCGCCGGAACGTCAGGAGCTCTGCCGGCGGGAAGTATCCGGTGCGGGCCAGCGCGGAATACAGGCCCGCGCACAAATGCCCGTTGCTCAGAACGAAGCGGTCGCGATCGGGCCAGTCCGGCGCGGCCGGATCGTGTCGCAACTCGCGAAAATACAGCGTCGCCAGAATCTCCGCGGCCCCGAGCGCCCCGCCGGGGTGTCCGCTGGCGGCCACCACCGTCTGCGCGATGACATCGCGCCGAATCTGCGCGGCAGCCCGCTCGAGCGGGAGGGCCGCGTACGATCGCGTACTGGGCACGAGCGTCCTCCTATCCCTTGACAGCGCCGGCGGTGAGCCCGGCGATGAGTTCCCGTTGCACAACCATGAACAGGACGATGACCGGCACCGCGGTGATCACACCGCCGGCCATCAGCAGATCCCAGCGGATGATGAACTCGCCCATGAACGTTTGGAGGCCGACCGGGATGGTCCGCGCGCTCGCGTCCGCGGTGAAGGTCAGCGCGTAGATGAACTCGTTCCAGGAGTACAGGAAGATGTACGTGCCCGCGGCCGCGAATCCGGGGGCCACCAGGGGCAACAGGACATAGCGAAACGCCTGCAGCCGCCCGCACCCATCGATCGTCGCCGCCTCGTCGAGCTCTCGGGGCAGCGCGTTGAAGAACCCGGTCATCAACCACGTCGAGAACGGCACCGCAAACGCCGCGTCCGCGAGGATCAACGAGCCGTACGTGTTCAACAGGTGCAGCGAGCGCATGATCACGAAGAGCGGAATGACGAGCAGGATCGCCGGGAACAGCTGCGTCGCCAAGAAGACGAACAACAGCACCCGCTTCCCGCGCATCGGGAGACGGGAGAGCGCGTAGCTGGCCGCCGTCGCGGCAGTGAGCGCGATGACGCAGGTGCCGGTCGCGACGACAAAGCTGTTCAACATGTAGCGCGGGAACGGGGTGGTCTGAAACAGCTGCGCGAACCCCGCGAGCGTTGGGTGCGCGGGCCAGTATCGCACCGGAAAGACGTATAGCTCGCGTGGCTCCTTCAGGGAGGTCACCAGCATCCAGAGGTACGGGAGGATCACCATGCCCAACCACGCGGTGAGTAGCACCCGGTGCGGTAGGTTGCGAAGGGTCCGACTCATTCGGCGGCCTCGACCGAACCCAGGAGCCGCATGTAAATGAGCACGGCGCCCGCCAGCACCACGGCCAGTTGCATCGCGACGGCCGCCCCGGAGCCGATCGCCAGTCGCTTGTACGCGGCGAAGTACGCGTACAGCGGGACGGTCAGCGTGGCCACACCCGGACCGCCTCCCGTCATGACAAACGTCAGGTCCATGTAGTTGGCCACCCACATCGTGCGGAGCATGGTCGTGATCAGGATCGTCGGGCGGAGCAGCGGCAGCGTGACGTACCGAAACGCGGCCCACGCATTGCCGCCGTCGATCCGCGCGGCCTCGTACAGGTCCTCCGGAATCGCCTGGAGACCGGCCAACAGCATGACCGCGAAGAACGGGGTCCCCTGCCATATCGCCGCCAGCATCACGGCCGGGAGCGCCGTCCTCGGCTCGGCGAGCCAAGCAAACGCCGTGTGGAGCAGCCCGAGGCGGCGCAAGACATCGTTCAGCACCCCGTAGTTGCTGTCGAGCAGCCACAGCCACATCAGGGCCACCAGGACGCTTGAACTGGCCCAAGGAACGAGGGCAACCCCCCGCCAGAACGCCCGCCCGCGGAAGGGCTTGTTCAGCAGGAGCGCCCCGCACATCCCGAAGACGAGTTGTGCGCCCACGACCCCAACGGTCCAAATCACGGTCTGGCGCACCCCGATCCAAAACGTCGGGTCGGCCCACGAGGCCACGTACTGGGCCCCGCCCACGTACGTCGCAGTCCCGAGTTGGAGCAGCCGAACGTCGTGCACGCTCAGCCAGACCGCCCGCAGCAACGGATAGGCGATCAGCCCGAGCAACAGCGCACACGCGGGCGCCAGCAGCAGGTACGCGCGCGCCCGATCGGACCGCGCACGGGACGCCGGGGGGCGGAGCACGGCGCCCCGCGCCGCACTGACCATTACTTGGACGCGAGCGCCGTCGCGATGCGATCAAGCATCTGTTGGCTCGAAATCTGTCCGAGCAGCGCCTGCTGCATCAACTGCTGCCACAGTTGCGCGGAGACATACCCCACCCCCGGCAGCCCTGGCCAGGTGATCGCGTACTTCGCCTCGTCGAACGATGTCTTAAAGAACGGGTTGTTCTGGTAGGAGGGGCTGGCCGCCAGCGACGTGAGGACGGGCAGCTGTCCCTGCCGCGACCGGCTCCACTCGTCCATCGCCTTGCGTTCGGTCAGCCAGGAGATGAATGTCCACGCCGCCGCCTTGTTCTTCGACCCGCGGAGCACCACGTTCCCCGCCATCGTCGCCATCGTGGCCGGCGCCTTCGGGTCCGCGACCGGGATCGGGATCACGCCAACCGCGCTGGCGCCGAGCTTATCGGTGACCAGCACCGACGACCCGACGTGGTGCGCAAACATGGCGGTAATCCCGCCTTCGAACGCCCCCAGCACCTGCGCGTACGCGTCGCTCGGCGCGCTCGGCGGCGCGACTTTCTGCGTCCGGTACAGATCGATGTACCACTGATTGACCGCCACGGCCTTCGGCGAATTGATGACGACATGGCCGAGCGCGTCCACCATCCGGGCGCCGCCCGCCACCATGAACGCCAACCACTGGTCCTGGCCGCCGCCACCGCCGCGCAGCCCAAACCCGTATCGGTTGTGCGCCGGGTCGGTGAGGCGCTTCGCCGCGGCTACGAACTCGTCGAACGTCCGCGGCGGCTGCAGCCCGGCCTGCTGGAACCAGTCCTTCCGGTAGTACAAGTAGAACGTGATGAACTGGTGCGGCATCATGTAGATCAGGCCGGTGGGCGAGATGCGGCCGGTGTTCCACAGGTTGGCGATCACATCGGTCCGGCCGCCCCAGTGCGCGACGTACGGCGACAGCGGTTCCAGCGCGCCCGCCTGCACGAACTCACCGAGCCACCAGTCCTTGAACCGCGAGGCGTCGGGGCCGCTCCCGGCGGAGATCGCGGTCACCAGCTTGTCGTGAAACTGGTCGAGTGGAATCACCTGCGGCACGACGCGGATCCCGGGGTGCGAGTCGTTGAACTCCTTGATGACCGCTGGGAACATCGGATCGGTCGGATCATCCAACCACAACCAGTACGAGACCGTCGTCGGCGCCTGGGCCTGGCTGAACGTCGGCGCGACCAATAGGGCGCACAACGCAAGGCACAACACGGCGGGACGGATACTCCGCATCCACGAACTCCTGATCATTCGGCCACCCCCCCAACATCGGTTCGGATCAATGAACATCAGCTCAGACGCTCCAGCGGATGGGACAAGGTCCGGCCCGTGAGACGGCCCTGGACGTCGTCGAAGTGCCGTTCCAACGCGAGTTGCGCGTCGCCGAGGTGTCCGCCCCTGAGCGCGCGGACGATGGCCTCGTGGTGGTGCACCGTGCGGAGCAGGTCGGTCGAGCGTCGGAGCGGCTCTGCTAGGGCCGTCTCGAACAGACTCCAAAACGCCTCCAGCAACGTATTGAGCACACCGTTGTGCAGCCCGCGGAACAACGTCCGGTGAAACGCCCGGTCCTCCGCGATGAACAGCGCGCCCTCCGCGGCATTGGCGCGCATCGCGCCCACGAGCGCGTCCAGCTCATCAAGCGTGCCCCGGTCAAGCGTCTTCTGCGCCGCGCCGAGGAACGACGCTTCGAGCGCCCGCCGTACTTGCAACAGCTCCCGGATGCTCGCGGCATCGAACACGAGCGCATACGAGAGCCCGTGAACCAGGGCGCGGAGGTCAAACGCGCCGACGTACCGGCCGGAACCCTGGCGTGTGTTGATCACGCCGACAGCCTCGAGGGACCGCAGCGCCTCGCGAACGGCAGTTCGCGAGGCCCCGAGTTGAGCCGCTAAGGTCCCCTCGGTAGGAAGTCGGTCCCCCGGCCGGAGCCGATTATCAACGATGTACCGGCGGATCCGGTCCCGAATGCGCACGTGGACGGCCGAGGGCTGCAGGCGCTCGAGCGCGACAGGCCGTGAGGAGCCAGCAGATTTATCGGTCATCATACAACCTACAAATTCTCCGGCGGCAACGGCGGTTCCTGCCGAGACGCTGGACCCGCCCGGGCGGCCGGAAGGAGGTTGACTCTCCGTTCGGGGGAGGGTGTAAAACATCATCATGATCAAGATCGGCGACTTCTCGGCGCTGTGCCGCGTCTCGGTGAAGACCCTCCGACACTACGACGAACTCGGCCTGCTGACACCGGCGCGCGTCGACCCGGCAACGGGGTACCGGTACTACGCGGCGTCCCAGCTCGCCGTTCTTCACCGCATTCTCGCGCTCAAGGATCTCGGGTTTTCGCTCGGCCAGGTCGCCTCGCTGCTCCGCGACGGAGTGACGGCCGAACAACTCCGCGGCATGCTGCGATTGCGCCGCGCGGAGCAGGAAACTCGTCTGTCCGACGAACGCTCCCGCCTGACTCGCATCGACGCCTACCTACACCTGATCGAGAGGGAGGGAAGAACGATGGGCACCGAAGTCGTCCTGAAGGAAGTTGATCCGCAATGGGTGGCCTCCGTGCGCGAGGTCCTGCCCGCCTATCCGGACGTCGGCCGCTTGTTCCCGCACGTTTTTGCTGATCTAGGCCGCCAGGCCGACGGGGCCCTAGCGGTCGCGATCTGGCACGATGCTGAGCACAAGGAACGCGATGTGGACGCCGAGGCGGCCGTGTACCTCGCGAATCCCGCGTCGATAAGCGGACGCGCGCGCGTTTATCAACTTCCGGCGGCGCTCATGGCCTGCACGGTGCACCACGGCGCCTACAACCGACTGAACCAGTCGTACGAGGCCATCCTCCGTTGGATCGAAACGAACGGCTATCGTGTCGCGGGGCCGATCCGCGAACTATACCTACACTGCGGGCAACCCGTCCGTCAGGACGACGAAACCTACGTCACCGAGATTCAGGTGCCGGTTGCGCGGGCGTAGAAACCGGCGGCGGCAGTCAATAGACGCGGGCAGCGTTCTCGCCAAAGATCTTCGGCCGCGCCGCCGACGGAAGATCGCCGAGCGCGTACTTGAGCGAGGCCGCGTCCCTTACCCGGCCCTCGTGACCATGAAAGCGGTCCAAAAAGACCGCCGTCAAGACGACCCATCGGTGATTCACGCGGGATCGACACGCGGCGGGCCCCTGACACGCTGCGGTTGGCACGGTGATTTGACAACGGACTCTGAGCGCCGATATACTGCCGCTTGAAGCCGCGTGCGGCGATGGAGCTCGCCGAAACCGCCCTGCCGGGGCTGATAGCTCCTACCCAGACCGTAGTCGGGTAGGGGCTTTTCGTATGCCCGCACCCCGGAGGGAGATCGTCGTGGACAACGTCTGGCTCACCGCATCGACCTGGCTCGGGCTTGCGCTCGTCGCCGTGCTCCTGTCGTTCTGGCTCCGCGTGTCCATCGCGCTCACAGAGATCGTCGTGGGCGTGCTCGGGGCCTTCGTGATTTCCCGCACATGGGGCGCCAGCGTCCTCGGCGCCAACGATGGCTGGATTGTATTCGTGGCGGGGTTGGGTTCGATCATGCTGACCTTCCTCGCCGGGGCGGAACTCGACCCAGTCGCGATTCGCCAGAGTTGGAAGGAAACGACCCTCCTCGGTCTCATCGGGTTCGTTGCGCCCTTCCTCGGAGCCGCAGCGGTGGCTCGCCTCTTTCTCGGATGGAATTCGTCGGCGTCCTGGCTCGCGGGTGTTGCGCTGTCGACGACGTCGGTCGCCGTCGTGTATGCGGTGATGCTCGAACTTGGTCTGAACCGAACCCATTTCGGAAAGGTGATCCTCGCCGCGTGCTTCGTGAACGACCTCGGCACCGTGATCGCGCTCGGCCTCATCTTCGCCCCGTTCACGTGGCGTACCCTTGCCTTTCTCGCAGCCGTCGTGCTGAGTCTCGGGGCGCTGCTCATCGGCACGGCCGGCCTGTTTCGGAGGTTCGGCGGTCGACCGTCGGAGTTCGAAACTAAATATCTGTTGTTCACGCTGTTCTTGCTCGGCGGCCTCGCCGCGTGGTCTGGATCGGAACCGGTATTGCCGGCGTATCTCATCGGTATGGTGCTCGCCGGGACGGTCGGGAGAGACCTTGCCTTCGTCAGGCGCCTACGGACGCTGAGCCTCGGCCTGCTGACGCCATTCTACTTCCTTCGCGCGGGGTCGTTTGTGCAAATTCCCGTGTTGGTCGCAGGGATCGGCATCTTCGTGCTGCTCTTCCTCGCCAAGGCCGTCAGTAAGTTCGTCGCGCTCTATCCGCTGACGCTGCGCCTCCAGTACAGATGGGACGAGGCCATGTACACAACGTTGTTGATGTCGACCGGCTTGACGTTCGGGACGATCTCGTCGCTGTATGGGCTATCCCACCGAATCATCTCGCAGAGTCAATACTCCTTTCTGGTCGCAACCGTGATTGCGAGTGCGGTGGTCCCGACTTGGGTGGCGAACCGGTTCTTCCTGCCGCATCACCACCTGCCGCAAGCCATGCTGCCGGAAAACGAAACGGGCGCGGTGCTCGTTCCCGACGGAGATTAGCTCGGGGCGCGACTCGATGGGCGGACCCCCTATCACCTCAGCCGGGCATATGGCCTGTCCAAGGCTCACAGAAGCACGCGTGGTGCGTGCTCGCCCCCTCTGGCGCTCGATGAACTCCGAGTCGTATCCAGCTCGATGCCGGGTCTTCGTCTGTTGAGGCGCGCCCGGCCGGAGCGCATCTTCGACAGGGAGTCTTGCGCCGAAACTCGAATGGGCGAACAAATGCCGCGTGGCGCCGCGACCGGATGGGCCCCGCCCCGCAGTCGAGATCGTGGCGTCGATCGAGGAGGAGAGCCGCGCATGCGGACCAAACCGGTTCTGCGCACCGTCGTCCTGCTCGCCCTTGCTTGGATGCTCACGTGGAACGTGTCGACGTTCGCCGCCACGGCGAGCGGCACGGTGACGGTGTGGGTCGGGAGTTGGTGGGAACCCCAGATCCCGATCGCCACGCAGATGTGGGCGCAAGACTACCCGGGGGTCACGCTCAAGATCGAGCCGCTGCCCATCAACGGGTACCTCGATAAGTTCGTCGCGTCCGCGCTCGGAGGCACCCCACCGGACGTGATCGACCTCGACGCGACCTGGGTGTCCACGGCAGCCGCCAAAGGCCTTCTGCAGCCGCTCGACGCGCTCACGAAGAGCCTGGATGTGAAGGACTACTCGCCCTCGGTCTGGGCCTCCAGCCGCTACAACGGCCATCAGTACGCGATCCCGAATCGAGCGTCAGCCAACGTGTTCTACTACAACAAGACCGTCTTCGACAAGGCGGGGGCCGCCTACCCCACCGACACTTGGACCTTCGGCGACATGCTGCAGATTGCGAGGAAAGTCACGACCGCGGGCCAGTACGGTGTCGGCGTCGCCGCCGACCTCAGCGACCCGTCCAATGCCATGGACCTGTTGTCCGCCGTGATCTGGGCGTATGGGGGGGATTTCCTCAACAAGGACAGCACCAAAGCGACGATCAACTCCCCCAAGAGCGTCCAGGCCCTAACCTTCTGGGCTGACCTCTACACCAAGTACCACGTCGCCCCGGAGGGGACTCCCAACTTCACGACGACCCGCGACCTCCTCCCCTTGTTTGAGGCGAACAAGGTCGGGATGATCACGGGCTCCTCGAACATCTTCGACGAGTTATCGAAGCACAAAGACCTCCGATGGGGCGTGGTGCTCTCACCGAGCAAGGTCAACCGGTCCGGCGGGTGGACGATGGGAGTGCCGGTCGGCGCGCAGAACGCGGCTGCCGCTCAGGTCTTTCTCCTGTGGCTCGCGAAACCGGCGAATATGGGCAAGATCATGAACCGCACCCCTGCGCGTCTGTCCGTCTACAACGCGCCCCCGTGGAACGACCCAAAGTACGTCATCTTCGCGAAGGCGCTGCGGGATGCGAGGTCGCTGCCTACGGTTGGCAACTGGGCCAGCATTCAGACCGTGATCATCACCGATGCGCAGAAGATCCTCGTCGGACAGATGACGCCGCAGCAAGCCGCGGACGCGATGGCCACGCAGATCGACGCCTTGTTGGCGAAAAAATAGCGGGAAGGATACGCGCCGTGTTCAAACTCGGATTCAGCACCCTGGGGTGTCCCAACTACGACATCGACCAGGTCATTGCACTCGCGAAGACCAACGACTTCTCCGGCGTGGAGATTCGTTTCCTTCGCGGCGAGGTGGACTTGCCGAAGCTGGAAGAGTTCTCGCAGGCATCGATCGGCAAGACTCGGCGGCGCTTCGACAACAGCGGCATCGAGGTCGTCTGCATCGACACCAGCGTGCGAATGAACTCCCTCGACGAGGGCGAACGACGGAAGCAGTTGGAGTCGTCGCGGGCCAACTGCGCCATTGCGGAAGGACTGGGGGCTCGGTACCTTCGCGTCTACGGGGGCCCGATCCCGGCGAACCAGGACCGGGAGGCGACCATCACCGCCATCGTCAAGGGGCTCAGCGAAGTAGCAGACGAAACCCATGCCCGCGGCGTGACCGCCTTGCTCGAGACGCACGATCATTTCTCCACGTCGAAGAGCATCCTCGATCTGTTCTCTCGTGGGGCGAGCCGGCATCTCGGGATCCTCTGGGACACGCTGCACACCTACCGGCACGGAGAGTCGGGCGCGCACACGTGGGCGCAGCTCGGTCCACACATCAAGCACGTCCACGTGAAGGACTCGGCCAAATCATCCGCGGAGGGATTCGATCTCGTCTTGACGGGTGAAGGAACGGCGCCGATCCCTTCGTTTCTCGAGGTTCTCAAGACGGCAAACTACAACGGATACGTGGACTTCGAGTGGGAGAAGGCCTGGCACCCGGAGATCGAGGAGCCGGAAGTGGCCATCCCGCACTTTGCTCGGTACATGTCGGGGAGGATGTGATCCGGACGCCTCCTGACGGTGGGGCCACGGACGTCCGGCCTGGGGGCGCGCCGCACGCCCTCCAGCAGCGGCTCGCGGCGTCCCGTGCGCGTCGGCGCCGCGTCGCGCTCCAGAAATGGGGGCCCGGGTACGTCCTCGTGCTACCCGCCACGGTGCTCATCGCGGTCATGATGATCTATCCGACGCTTCAGACCCTACGCTTCAGCATCTCCGCGGTTCGGTTGCCGACCTTCGAGACGACGTTCGTCGGGCTCGCCAACTTTGCCGCCGTCATCGGTGATTCTGCGACCGGCCTGCTCCTCGAACGCACCATTTGGTGGGTGGTAGGCACGGTCGTCCTCCGTTTCGTCCTCGGGTTTTTGGCCGCCCTCGTGTTCAATGCTAAGGTGCGGGGGACGACCTGGATGCGCGTCTTGGTCCTCCTGCCCTGGACGATTCCGGCGGTCGTTGCCGCCAACCTCTGGCGCTGGATCCTGCAGAGCGACAGCGGGATCCTCGACCAGAGCCTCACGGCGTGGGGCCTAACTGGCTGGGCCCGCAACTGGCTTGGCAATCCCCACACCGCGCTTCCTGCCGTCATGATCGCCTACTCGTGGGCGGGATTCCCCTTCATCATGCTGCTGATCCTCGCCGGGCTGCGCGGCGTGCCCGGGGAGCAATACGAAGCGGCCTCGGTCGATGGTGCCAACTGGTGGCAGCTGTTCCGTTTCATCACGGTGCCCGCGGTGAAGGGTGTACTCGCCATCGCCCTCATCCTGGAAACGGTCAGCGCGGTCAACTCCTTTGACACGCTGACCGTGATGACCGGCGGCGGCCCCGCGAACGCGACACAGACGTGGAGCCTCGCGATCTACAGGGCCGGATTCGTCGACTTCAACCTGGGTGGGGCCTCCGCGCTAAGCGTGCTCATGTTTCTTGGTGCGCTCGTGCTGCTTGCAGTCTACAGCGCCGCCAACCGGGGCGGCCAAGTCAAGCAGGCTTGGCGATGACGCCCCTGGAGACCCACGGGCGTCCGGCCCAGGCACGGGGCCTCACGGCGGCCGGGCCGCGGATCACAAAAAAGCAGACCGCCCGTGTCGGACGGTACGTGTTGGTGTATGCGTGCGGGCTCTTCTTCGTGTGCTTCAGCGTCGTGCCGCTGATCTGGGGCGTGAGCACGGCGCTGAAGACGACGAACGACCAGTACGCGTATCCGCCGAAGTGGATCCCCGACCCGGTGACCTTCGAACACTTCATCTCGGTGCTCCACAACGCGGCGATCATTCGCGGGTTCGTCAATACGGTGATCGTGGCGACCTCGACCACCGCGATCGCCCTCGCAGTGGGGATCCTCGGAGGCTACGGGTTCTCCCGCTTCCGCTTTCCGGGTCGCAACACGCTGCTCTGGTCCGTCCTCTTCACGCAGTTGTTTCCCCGCGTGGTCGTGATCGTCCCGTTCTTCATCACCCTCCGCCACCTGCACCTGATGAACACCTTGCCGGGATTGGTCCTCGTGTATCTCATGGTGGTCTTCCCGGTCTCCATCTGGTTGATCAAGGGCTTCTTCGACAGCCTCCCGGTTGAGATCGAAGAGGCGGCGGTGGTCGACGGCTGCACGATCCCGCGTCTCCTGTGGCGGATCGTCCTGCCGATGGCGAAGCCCGCATTGGTTGCGGTCGCCATGTACTCGTTCATCCTCGCGTGGAACGAGTTCCTGTTCGCGCTCGTGTTCACGCAAGGGTTGGACAAACGCCTGCTGTCGGTCGCCCTCGCCTTTTTCATCGACGAGAACGGCATCCGGTGGGGCGATCTGATGGCGGCGTCGCTCTTGATGAGCATCCCCGCGGTCATCGTGTTCACGTTCTCGCAGAGGTTGCTCGTCCGAGGGCTCAGCGAGGGAGCGCTCAGGGGCTGATGGCGCTACCGGACAGACGCGCGGGGAACCTGTCGGACCAGGTCGCGATCGTGACCGGTGGGAGCCAGGGGATCGGGTTCGCCACCGTCGGCGTGCTCGCGGGTCGGGGGATGCACGTGATAGCCGTCGCCCGCGACCCGAAGCGCCTCGAGACCGCCCTCAACAGCCTCGGCGCCGAGCTACGCGGCCGGGTCGTGGGCCTCCCGGCAGATGTCACCCGTGAGCACGAGGTCGCGGCCACGGTCGCCGAGGTCATGAAGCGATTCGGCCGCATCGATGTGTTGGTCAACTGCGCCGGTGTGAGCATGAACGCGCGTCGGCGCCTGGTAGACACGACCACCGACGAGTGGAATCGGCTCATCGACACGAACCTGACCGGCACGTATCTAATGTGCCGGTCGGTGTTGCCCCATCTCGAGGCGGCCGGGGGTGGGTACATCCTCAATGTCCTGTCGACCGCCGCATTCAGGAGCACGGCGGGTGTGAGCCTCTATGCAGCGTCCAAGTTTGGGGCCAGAGCGCTGACCGAAGCCCTGATCGAAGAATACCGCAACTCCGGCATTCGTATCACATCGGTCAGCCCCGGCCCGGTCAATACGACCATCTGGGATCATAAGATTAAGCCGCCGTCGCAAGACGAGCGGGCGCTGATGTTGCACCCGTCAGACATCGCAGAAATCGTCGCCTGGCTGTTGGATCGTCCGAGCCGGCTCCACATTCCTGACATCACGGTGAGACCGTGGGCCGGCACCAGTTGAGTGACGAGCACCGGATGAACCAGGCTCAGCGGACGTCATCGGCGCGGGTTCGCGGCAAACCGCCGCATCGCAGGGACTGAAGAAGATCGATTGACCCCCTGCATCAAAAGGGGGCGAGGCGGGCCGGCGGGAACCCTGCTACAGTCGACGGCTGCCGGATGAGCGGGCTGCACGCGGCGCGTCGCCGAGGGCAGACCTCGTCCGGCCCGAAGGGGCAGGTCGGAACGCCACGCCCTTCCGCGCCTGCGCACCGAGAGACGGAGAAGGGGTGCCACAATGATCTACGAACTCAACCACGTCGGGATCGTCATCAGAGACTTGGACAAGTCCGTCGCCTTCTACCAGGACGTGCTTGGTGGCAAGGTGGCGGTCCGAAACCGCATCCCTTCCAGCCAAACCGATATCGTCTACCTGCAGATCGCCGGGGGCCTGATCGAATTGCTGCACCGTCGTGAGCCAGCGGCCCACGAGGTCTTCGGGATCACGCACATCGCGTTCATGACCGATGACCTCGACGCCGACTACCGAGCGCTCGTCGACACCGGCTGCGAGTCATTGGTGGCGCCCAAGGTCGCTGGGTCGGGGGTGGGGCGCCTCGGCTTCCTGGGGGACCCAAACGGAGCTCGCGTTGAGCTCATCCAGCGCGACGTCGACTATCGGACGGCGCCCATCGAGCACGGAGTCGTCAAGTCTCTTGACCACTACTCGGTGCGCGCGAATGATCTCGTCGCGGCACGGGACTTCTACGGCCGCCGCTTGGGCATGAATCTCCTGAAGCAGATGTACATCGAGCAAAGACAACTCGACATCCTGTATTTTAATCTCAACTACGATGTGGTCGAGCTCCTGCACCGACCGACACCCGACACCGGCGACATCTTTGGCCACATCGCCCTAAGGGTCGAGAATGTGGACAGAGCGCTTGAACGCGTGGCTGCGCTGGGTGTTGCCGCCGAGCCGGGTACCCCCAAGCCCGCAGGCAACGGCATCGGTCGCATTGGGATCATTCGCGACCCCGATGGTGTCAGGATTGAACTACTCGACCGCCCCGATCTCCGCACCCTCTAGCATAGCCGGCGTGGCGGACCCGGAGGGAGTCGGACTCCTCCGGGTGGGGTGGGTGCGGAAGGGCACAGGCGCTTTGGCCGGGGGGGGCCGGCGGGCGTCACGCTATCCCAGAGGGTCGTCGATGGTGAAGTGCCTCGCGATCGCCGTTTGCGGCGGTACCGCGATCAAGGCAGTCGACCCGTAACAGAAACTGGTCGGACGCGCGACCAGCGATGACCGTGCGGCCCAGGCATTCAGGTGGCCCGCCGGAGCTCTTCCTCGGCGGGCCACCCTGTGTACACGTGGGGCGAGTCCGCGATCAGGTCGTCTTATAACGAGCGTAGAAAACTGAGGAGGCTTTGTCGATGAAACAGTTCCAGGTTCTGACGATTGTCCTGTTGACTGCAATTACCTTTGAACTGGGTACGATTCTCGTTAATCTTCCAACGCCGGACGCGCACGCAGCACCGCTGGCGCCCGCACCTGCGGCACAGGGCCCAGCGTACGCACTGGACAAAGACCTTACCGACATTTCGACGCGCCTGGGAAACATCGAATCAAAACTCACTGCACTGCAACAGGCGCAGACCGTGCTGCAACAGACTCAGGTCAACATGTTCTCGAAAGAAAATGATGACTCCAAGCGGTTGCTGATGACCTGTTTCATGATCGCGCAGATGTATTTGAACGGGCCGGTGGGGCAGGGCAAGAACCCCTTGGACTCGTGCACCGCTCATGGATGGAGCGCATCCTCCTTCGGCAACTTCAGCATTCCGTTCGGGCCGTAAGGCTGCACCATCCCCAGCGTCGGCAAGCAGTCGTGCCCCGAATCGTTGTCACGATCCCCGACATTGTTGCGCGACGCTCCTCCTGCGCTACGGCGCCCACGCGCGGATCGCGCAAGAACTCTTGGGTCATTGCTAGTATTGGCACAACGATGAACAGGTATTCGCCTGTGCTCGCGCCCCCGTAGACCTGCTGCCCTCCCGGTGGCTGGTTTCCCGGCGCACGCGCAACGGCGACGGTCAGCGCCGGTGTGGGGAGTTCGCCGAGCACGCGCCGACCATTTCGATGACCAGTCGCGGCGTGAGCGGCGATTCGTACAGCCCGTGCGCGTGCCCGGTGCTGCCCCTTGCCCATGAGGTTGAGATGGGAGCGCCGGCAGGTCTGGCAGCGTCTTGGGGGTGCGCATCGTGAAGCCGCGGAATGGGGTCTCCCGGAGCACGCCTGTCTCGACGCACCACCGGAAGAACGTCCGCAACGTGCGGAATGCTTGGTGCTGGCGGCTGGCGCTGAGGTGCTGCAGCCCCACGAAGAACGTGCGAACCGCCAGCGCCGTGGTCTCCGGCACCCCTGCGGTAAAACGCCGAAGCCACCCATCATAGGTGCGCAGGGTCTCGGCGGTGCAGCCGGCGACACGCTTCGTGAGGAGGAACGCCTCGACGGCCTCATCCAGGGGGGTGCGCGTGGGACATAAGGCTTGGCGGGCCCGGGGTGAATCGAACACCCGACCAGAGGCTTAGGAGTCCCCTGCTCTATCCACTGAGCTACGGGCCCGCGCCGGTCTGCTCAGCCGACATTCTTCCATAGTGTAGCACAGTCGACGCCCGACGCGGCGCGAGCGTCCGCGCCCTCGTCGCGCTCGCTCGTCAACCGCCGAAGTCCAGCCATGCCACAATGGATGGGCGCCGAAAGCGGCGGCGCGGGGTCTCTACCGGGACAGAGCAGAGGTGCGGAACGGCATTGATGCTAGGGTCGCGTGGGACCCACCGCCGGACCCGTTGGTTGCGCCACTTCATGCTCGTCGGTGCCTTCCTCGGCATCGAGCCCGTCGTCGCCGTTCGCGTAGGCGGGTGGCCGGCGGGGAATCGCCTCGATGCGCGGTGACCGGAGCGGCGAGCGGACCGTTCCTTGCCGCCGCACCTTGACCGCCTTCGGACGTCCATCCTTACCAGGCGCAATCTCGAACGACACGGTTTCGCCGGCATCCAGCGAACGGAGGCCGGTGCCTTCGATGTCGCTGTAGTGGACGAAGAAATTGCGGTTCATCGCTTCACATTCGATGAATCCCCATCCGTGCTCGAAGCGAGACACGACTCCGGTGTAGCGGCGGCCGTCAGCGACTTGGGACTCCGCCCCGTTGGTCGCCACTACTTGCTCAAGATCGTGCACACCGAGATGGGCGCACAGCGCACGTAGCATCTGCTCGATACGATCCAACTGCCCGGACATCCTCATACCCTCCATCCAATGCTACTTGTGGCCAACGCATTCGATGTAGCCGGTACACCGCGACAACCCAAAACCGGGGCGTCCCATCGAGCGCAGCCGAGACACCCGCGATCGGAATCCGGCACGGGCCCTCCTCGGCCGAACAATCGATCGCTTCCTCTTATCAAGACACTTACCCGGTGCAGCGTGATCCTACACTCGAAGCAACGTAACCAACCCGGCGGCGGTTCGCCACGCCTACCCAGGTGCCAACGTCCGAGACACATACTGTCGCACTTGCCATCACCGATGGGCAACCACGACTGCACACCTGCCAACATCGGCACGGGCGAGTTCTTCTCTGCCATTGGCGCCGGGACTCCGGCACGCGCTCCGCTGCTCAGCCGCACCCGCGTCGGCGCAAATACACTTTCCTCAATCGCTCCGCCGGAATGATCGTGCGTACCTGCGGTTGCCGCCCGAGGAAGTACGGTGCTGGACTATTCGGTTGCGCTGATCCGCCGGTCGTTGGGGCTCCGGGAGATTGCGCCTGACGTAATTATGCGCGATGGAGACGCGAAGGTCAACGTGCCGAGACAACAATCTTCGTCCACTCAGACTGCCGCGAACCGGCGTCGTGCCCGGCGCCCATGAGGGGGTTAGCAAAACGAGTCGCCATATGTTATATCAAAAGCGTACTAAGAGTGCATGCAACGGACATCGGAGGTGAAGTTCGTGGCTGGCAAGATAGCGCTCGCGATCGAGTACTGCACGAGTTGAGGGTATCTTCCCCACGCCGTCCGTGTGACGGAGCGAATCCTCAAAGAGAACCTCTCTGAAATCGAATCGGTGCGGCTGATCCCGTCGTCCGGCGGGGTATTTGAAGTGACAGCCAACGGCCGTTTGGTCTTTTCCAAGAAACAGACCGGAAGACGGCCAGAAGCGGACGAGATTCTCGCCGCCTTGTCCCTCGGCGGCTCGTAGCCGACGACCAATCGATCCGCCGTTGGGGGGCCGGAAGCCGATGGCTTCCGGCCCCGCCTTTAAGTCAGCTAGTACCACACGACCGCAAGTCCCTGCATCTGGACGGTCACGCCCTTGCCTGGATCCACAAAAGCGCGCCACTGCGGCAGCGTGCGATCCAGCTCGCCCACGACGCTCGGGCCGCCGACACACCCGTAGTTGACTCGCATGCCGGCGACCGCGGACGTGGCCCCGGTCAGAAACACGCAGCGGGTCCCGTTGGTCAACTCCAGGGCCCATGGGAGCCCTTGTCCAATGCCCGGTCTATTGGCCTGGGCGCGCGGTGGCACCTTACTCGGCACCAACAAAGTCACCCGCGGCGACCAGGGATTTTCCGGACAGGCCAGCATGATTTTGCTTCCTTCGAACCCTTGGAAGCATGGATCGAGGATCCGGTTCGCGCTCATGCAGCGCCAGGCGTCAGCTCGCGACTGATCGGCCAGCGAGGCGGCGAAGCACTCACCGGTCACGCGACCGCTGACCTCCACGCCAGGCCGAACCGCCCCGGGAGCAAACGGCGCGTAGAGGCGGATCACCGTGGCGTCCGGGGCCTGCTGGGCTCGAAGCATCTCCGGTGTTCCCGTCAACACCAATACGGATGAGAACACCGCGACACATCCCCGCAAATTCGAACGTCGCATCGTCGCCTCCCACGATCCGCAGCGTGCGCCGCGGTTGCAAGATACGGAGAACCAGATTATCTCTCCTCTTCCCTCATCGATGCCCCAGGTAACGAACGCACCGGGATCAGGGCGATTGGGTAATATCACGACCGCGTCGGGACGCCGGCCCGAAACACGCCGCGGCGATCGGGACACGGCACTGGACACGCGTTCGCCTTGCCAATGGGAGCACCGCTCAGTAGACTGGGCTGGTCCACTATGCGCATCCGTGTCAACCGTACAACGTGGGGTCTCGCGGGGCTGACGCTTGTGATCGTCTGGGCGTTCCTGTGGACCGCACCGGCGCACCGACCCGCGCCCGCACCACGCCTGCCAGCGCAACCGCCCACGCAACGGTTTGTGCCCGATCCGATCGACGGCGAGCCGGTCTCCGGTGCGCTGGCGGCCCGCCGGCCGATCGCGATTATGATCGACAACTTTCCGGAAGCGAGGCCGCAATGGGGCCTTTCGGCGGCGTCGCGCGTCTATGAAGCCATCACCGAAGGCGGGATCACGCGCTACCTTGCGATCTTCGCCGAGCATGACGCGGCCCGCATCGGCCCCGTCCGATCCGCGCGCACACAGTTCCTGAACTACACCCTCGAGCTGGACGCCGCGCTGGCGCACGTGGGCGGCAACGCCGATGCGCTCGCTCTGATCGAGCAGCTGCGGGTGAAGGACCTGAACGAGTTCCGGTTCGGTGACGCATTTCACCGGATCTTCGCGCCGCATGTTGCGTTCGAGCACACGGTGTTCACCTCCACCGACGCCCTGCGGGCCGTCACCCAACCGGGATGGGACGAAGACGTCACGGTGGGCGCGCCGCACTGGAAGGACGATGCGCCGCCGGCCCAGCGCCCCGCCAATCAGAGCGTATCGATCGCGTTTTCGTTTCCCGAGTACGCGGTCTCGTGGATCTATCGGCCGGCGAGCAACGACTACGTCCGGCAGCTCGGGGGCACCGAGGACACCGACGCGGGGACCGGACAGGCCCTGACCGCCAAGTCGATTGCGATCGCGGTCGTACCGCGCACCCACGGGCGTACGGTGATCGGCGAGGACACGTGGACGTTCTCCGACCTGGGCTCGGGACAGGCGTGGGTCGTCGAGGACGGCGTCGCGGTCACGGGCACGTGGCGGAAAGCATCCCGCATCGACCGCCTGCGTTTCTTCGACCAAGCCGGGAACGAGATCGCCTTCGATCGCGGTCCCGAGTGGGTCGAAGTCGTTCCGCCCGAAGTCAACCCGGTCTTCTCTCCCTAACGGCGCGCCGGGACCTCGCGGAGCCAGCAGAAGGACGCGCAGGCCAGGGACGTCGAATCTCACGGACGGCGCGCGGATTCCCGGAACGCCCGCGCCCATCGAATGTTCACATTCATCTCGATGCGTCCGTACCTTGTCCGCCGGGTTCTGCTCATCATCCCGCTAATCTGGGGGGTGGTGACCAGCGTGTTTCTGGTCATTCACCTGCTCCCGGGCGATCCCGCGGCGGTGCTCCTCGGTCCGTTCGCGACGAGCGATCGGGAGACCGCGCTTCGACACATGTGGGGGCTTGATCAACCCCTCCTCATTCAGTACGCTCACTACCTCCGGAACGTCGCCGCTGGCGACTTTGGTACCTCGTTTCTCACCGGCGCGCCCGCCGCATGGCAGATTCTCAGCCTGCTGCCCTACACGATCGTCCTGGGCGTGGCGGCGTTGGCGATCGCGGTTGGAATCGGCATCCCGCTCGGCGTGACGGCCGCCGTGCGGAGTGAGACGCCGGTGGACCGCCTGTCGCTCTTCCTGTCCCTGCTCCTGGTTTCCGCGCCCAACTTCCTCGTGGGCATCGTGCTGCTCATTGTTTTCTCAGGCAGACTCGGGTGGTTGCCGTCGATCGGCGCGGGCTCGTTTGCTGAACCCGGCTCGATCATCCTGCACGCGATCCTCCCGGCGCTCGCGCTGTCCGCCGGCCTCCTCGCCTACCTGACGCGAATCACACGGACCACCCTCCTGTCGGTCCTGCGGGACGACTACGTCCGGACGGCGCGCGCCAAGGGGCTTGCGCGAAGCGCCGTAGTGTTCCGGCACGCGCTCCGGAACGCGCTGCTCCCCGTGCTCAGCATCCTCGGGATCGCGGTCGGCGAGCTCGTCGGCGGCACGGTCGTGATCGAGACCGTGTTCGCGCGGCCCGGGATCGGGAGCTTGCTCGTGAATTCCGTCACGGGCCGGGACTACGTGCAGGTTCAAGCCTGCGTGATCGTCCTCGCCGTTTCGTTCGTGGTCATGAACCTCGTCACCGACCTGTGCTACGCGGTCGTGGACCCGCGTATCCAGTACCGGTAGCCGCGCGCCGTGGCACACGCGTTGCGGTCGATCGCATCCACGCCTACCGCCCCCGCGGTGCGCTCCCGGTGGCGCGGCTTCGGGCGGGCACTCCGGCGCAACATCCCCGCGTTGCTGTCGCTTGTGTTCATCGGGCTCCTCGTCATCGTCGCGGTCTTTGCACCGTTGCTTGCGCCCTACGGCCCGTCGATCATCTCGGCGTCGGCGTCCTTTCGCGCGCCAACGTGGCAGCACCCGTTCGGCACGGACCTGTTCGGCCGTGACATTCTATCGCGCGTCATCTACGGGACGCGCCTCTCGCTCCTGGTGGGCGTGCTCGCGGTCGCGATCGGCGCCGCCGGCGGTACGTTGCTCGGTATGCTGGCCGGGATCAGCGGGCGGCGGGGGGAACAGGCAATCATGCGCTGCATCGACGTGGCGCTGGCGTTTCCGTTCATCCTGCTCGCGATCCTGATCCTGGCGTTCTTCGGCCAAGGCGTACAGAACGTTATGCTTGCCGTGGGGATCGCCTACGTGCCCCGATTCGCCAGACTCACGCATGCGTCCACGCTATCGCTTCGGGAGATGGAGTTCGTCTCGGCGGCGCGGGCGAGCGGCGCCGGACTGGGCCGCGTGATGCTGCGTCACATCCTGCCCAACCTCTTCCAAGTGCTGACGGTCTACGGGACGTTTTCGATCCCCGTCGCGATCCTGATCGAGGCGGGACTCGATTACCTCGGGCTCGGCGTCCGGCCTCCCACGCCGACGTGGGGCGCGATCATCAACGAAGGCCGGCAGTCGCTGATGATGGCGCCGTGGGAATCGGTGCTGCCGGGGCTTGTGATCATGCTCGCGGTGCTGGCGTTCAATCTGTTCGGCGAGGCCGTGGCAAACTTTCTGGACCCCAAGGCCAACGTCGGCCTCAACGGGTAGCCAGCGAGCACCTGCAGGCCGGGCTAGCGGCGCTGATCCCCGGTGCGGAAACGCTCGCGCGCCTCGGACACCACGCGGTAGGCCTCGTCCCGGCCGAGCCATCCCGTCACCGCCACCGACTTCCCCTCAAGGTTCTTGTAGGTCTCGAAGAAATGCTCGATCTCGCGCCGCGTGTGGTCGTTCACGTGGTCGATCGCGCGAATCGACGCCACGCGCATGTCCCCCACCGCGACTCCGATGACTTTCCAATCGCGACCCGCCTCATCGCGCATGTCCAGGATGCCCACGGGTGCGACCTCGAGGACACATCCCGGAAACGTAGGCTGCGAGATCAGCACCATGACGTCCAAATGGTCGCCGTCGGGGGAGCGCGTTTCGGGAATGAACCCGTAGTCCGTCGGATAGTACACCGACGAGAACAGCACGCGGTCGAGCCGTATGATGTCCAGCGTCTCATCGTACTCGTACTTATTGCTCGACCCCTTCGGGATCTCGATGACCGTGTTGACGATCTCGGGAGCCCGGTCACCGATCGGCACATCCGACCATGCCATGGCGCACCTCGACCCCTGGAACGGAGGCTGGTGAGTACGGTTCCGCCCCGCGGGCGCAGGCTCCTGGAACCCTCCGCGGCCGGGAGCGGACGGCGTCTGGGCGAGGATGCTATAGTGGAGCCATGAAGACGGCAGATCGCGGCCTGCGCCGATGCGGCCCGGAGCACGCGAGGTGAAACTCTATACCGGGATCGCCGCGACCCTCCTGGTCCTGGCCCAGGTGTTCAACCTGCCCAACCTCAGCACGCACCGCGAAGCGCAGTCCGATGTGGTGATCAACGCCTCCCCGGAGAAGGTATGGGGCCTCCTCGCGGACCTGCCCGGCTACGCGGTGTGGAACCCATACATCTCGCCGGCGAAAGGCGAGCTCAAAGAGGGAGCGCAACTCGAGCTCACGCTGCACAGCGGTGGCCAAACGGTCGTGATCGAAGAGACGGTGCTCAGCGTGAAGCCCGACGAAGAGTTGAGCTGGGGCGGATGGATGCTCTCCCACAACCTGCAACGCACGCTGACGTTCTCGATCGAGCCGGTCGCCCCGGACCAGGTCCGGCTGAACGCCCACGAGGTGTTCCAGGGCATCCTCCTGCCGTTCGCGGGCAACATCCCGGACGACGCGCAGCAGGGATTGGCGGAGATGGTCCGGGCGCTGCGCTCGGCCGCGGAGTTGGGCCCGCGGCGCCCTCCGTAACACTCACAGGACCCGGCGGCGATCCGCTACAGCGGGAGCCGCGGAGCGGTGGCGCGCCCCGCGGCTCCCGCGTTCATCGCGTCGTGCCGTCGGTCACCGGCACCACTGGTTCCCGCTGTTCGGATCTTGGCACCGGTTCCGTTGATCGGAGCGGTGGTCGCCGCCGCGATTGTAGTCGTAGGCCGGCGCCGGTTGGTTGTTCGCGTTGTGCAGGAGTACGTATGCGAGCCCGCCGAGGAACAGCGCGCCGAGCGCGATGCCCACCGCGGTCGAGGAACTGGACGGCGCCGCCACGCTCGAGGGCGCCGGCTGGGATGCGGCCTGCGGCACGCTAACGTCCAGCCGACCCAGGACGAACTGGCTGTTGCTCGGCACGAGGTACACCGTCACGGGGGCTCCGACGAACGCTTGGAGCGAACATACCGGCGTCAACGTGCCGTTCACGTAGATCGCGGTTTGGTTGGTGACCGGAAACGTCGAGGCGCCGCCGGACGTGTTCACGGTGATCTCCTGGGCTTGGCAGTTCGCCGCCTGAAGCGTGCCCTGGATCTGCAACGGTTGCTGCGCTTGGGCGCTGCCGACGCTGGCGAGCCCCAGGCATGTGATCAGGACCACAGTGACGACCGCGGTCAGTTGTCGCATCGCTGATCTCCTCGCTTCCCGAGCGGGAAGGATTCGTTCCCCGCCTCTACTGCCATCGTAAGCGTCACCCGTGAAGACCCAGTGAAGACTCAGTGAATGCAGCATGCAGATGTTGCGAAGATGCCGCCGCCTCTCAGACGGGCCGCGACAGCGCGGGCGTCGCCCGGGCGCCGCACAGGAAGATCCTCGGGGCGACCAGAACGCTGGAAAGACGCCGCAGACAGGGAGACGCGTGATGAACCTGCAGTCCCGCGTAACGCTGAACAACGGCACCGCGATGCCGGTGCTGGGGCTCGGAACGTGGCAGATCGAAGATGGGAAGCCGGCCGCGGACGCGGTCGCGTACGCCTTGCGGGCGGGGTACCGCCACATCGACACCGCGAAAGTTTATCACAACGAGAAGGGCGTCGGGGAAGGCGTTCGCAACAGCGGCGTTTCCAGAGAGGACGTGTGGGTAACGACCAAACTGTGGACCGGGGATCAACCCCACGCGAGCGATGCGTTCGCGGGGAGCCTCGCGACGCTCGGCCTCGAGTACGTCGATCTCTATCTCGTGCACTGGCCCGCGCCGGGCATGGTCACGCGAACCTGGAAGGCGATGGAAGAACTGTGCCGCGACGGCAGGTGCCGGGCCATCGGCGTCAGCAACCATTCCATCGATCAACTCAGCGAGATCCTGCGCACGGCGAAGATCCCGCCCACCGTGAACCAGATCAAGTTCTCCCCATTCGGCTTCGACCGGGCGCTCGCGGACTTCTGCCGCGAGCACGGCATCGCCGTTCAGGCGTACAGTCCGCTCACGAAGGGACGGCAACTGCGCGATCGACGGCTCCTGGCGATATCGCAGGCCTACGAGCGATCGCCCGCGCAGATTCTCATCCGATGGGCGCTGCAGAAGCACACCACAGCCCTTCCCAAGTCCCAGCGGCCGGAGCACATCGACGAGAACGCGCGGGTCTTCGACTTCGAGATCACTGCTGAGGACATGAGTCGGCTCGATCAGCTAGGCCAATAGCGCTCGCACCGACCCGGCCGCGGGTCCCCGGGGACCGGACCCACCGGCCGTGAGCAATCCGTGACCACGCATCAACGTTCTTCCGTCAGGAGCGGCTGGCGCTCTGGATCACTCTCGCGGTGTTCGCAACCCGCGCGGGCGCGCACTCCCGACGCCCGCTTCGGGCGCCGCCGGGTTCGAGCAACGTCCCGCTCACCGTAGTCCCGAGCCTCGGGGCACGCGACGGATGTGTCGGCCCCGCGCGTGGATCGGTGGCTACTTCTTCTCGGGAGACGCAAACGCGGCCGTCAAGCCGAGGCCGATATAGATGCCGCCCGTGACCACGCGCCGCACGCGCCGGAACCGACCGTCGCCTCTGATCCAGTGTCCCACCGAGCCGGCGAGCAGAGCGTAGGCGCCGTCCGTGCAGGATCCCAGCGTCACAAACAGCGCGCCGAAAATGAAGATCTGGATCGCGGGGGATCCCCTGGCCGGATCGAGGAACTGCGGCAGGAACGCGAAGAAGAAGAGTGCAGTCTTCGGGTTCAGTAGATTGACCCAGAAGCCTTGGGCGAACAGTTCACCCGAACGCTTGGGCGCGGGCATCGGCGCCTGTTCGTCTCCGTCCTTCGTCAGCAGCGCCTGGGCGCCCAGGTAGATCAGGTACGCCGCTCCAACATACTTCAGGGTGCTCAGTGCGAGCGCCGACGACACGAGGAGCGCCGAGAGCCCGGCGGCCGCCGCCGTTACGTGGATGAGGGTCGCCGCGTGGGTACCCAACACGCAGACCAGCCCCGCGCGCCGGCCGTGGGTCGCGCTGCAGGCCACGATGTTGAGGACGGCTGGACCCGGGATGAGCAGCAGCACAAGCGCCGCGAGAAGAAACAGCCCGATCGCCGGATACCCCGGCATTCCACCCTCCCCAAGAGCCTGCCCTGCGTGTTCTCGGCGGGCTGATCCGCGGCAAGCGTCCCGTGTCGGCAACTTCGCCGACGCCCCAGCAAAAACCCTACCGCGCACGGACCCGCCCGGTTCCATCCGGCACCTGCCCCACGGTCGAATGTTGACGATGTTGCTCAGGTACATCGGCCGAGAATCCGCAACCGGAGAATCGGGCCACGACCCGATTGCCTCACGGGGCCGTTCCGCCTACGTTAATGACACGCGATTGGGGGGAGCGATGCTCGTTCAGGAGTGCATGATCACGGACCCGCTCACGATCGGAGCGGACGCGACCGTGAGTGCGGCGGCAGAGTCCATGCGGGCCGCGCGCACGGGACGCGTGTGCGTTGTGGCCGGCGACCACCTCGTCGGCGTCGCGACCTGGGGAGACCTGATGCGCGTGCCTTCGTCCTGCGCGGGTAGTCCGGCGGACGTCGCGATCGCTACCGTGATGACGAAGAACCCGGTGGTGATCAGTGCCGAGGCGCCGATCGAGGAAGCCGCCCGCACCATCTACTGGCACGACCTTCGGGCGTTGCCGGTGGTGGACGGGCAAACGCTCGTTGGGCTTGTGACGAGCCGCGATGTGATCGGGAGCCTGATCCGCCGGGGTGGTACCGACATCTTGGGCATTACGATGACCGTCGCGCTTCCGGGCGACCTGACGGATCTCCACCGGCTCTCGAAGGCGCTCATCGCGCTGCGCACCACCCTGTCGCCCTTTACGTTGAACGTTCGGCTGGACCGCTTCGAGCATCGGGCTCGCATACGAGCGGCTTCGACGTCGCTCGCCGTCGCGGAACAACTCGCCGCGGCAGGATTCACGATCTCTGGATTGCGCCTCGATACCGCCGCAGTGATGCCGACGCATCACCCCAGTCACCCGCGCGACGAGGGATCCGCACCGGCCATTCCCCCAGTACCCGACGACCCGCTAGACTAGTTCGACGCCGCCCGGATCGCCACGCCGGAACGTGCGTGTGTCAGGGCTTCCATGCTCGGAAGATATCGCCCGATCCGCCAATTCCGCACCCGCTGACTCGGCCGCTCCACAAGAGGCCCGGCTGCCCGGAGATCCCGGGTTGGCCGGGTGTTCCGGGGCTTCCCGGCATGCCTCCTGGCCTTCCTCCCGCACCCCCTGCACCACCCGCTCCGCCCTGTCCGCCGCCGGTGCCCCCTTGCCCTCCGTTCCCGCCCGCCCCACCGTTCCCGCCCGCGCCGCCATTCCCGCCCGCCCCA
>Ga0070735_10000057_pt1 | contig 139683 bp, 161 predicted proteins | sample Coa_R1_FD_66443 | JGI IMG/M metagenome (GOLD analysis project Ga0070735, IMG submission 66443) | Surface soil microbial communities from Centralia Pennsylvania, which are recovering from an underground coalmine fire - Coalmine... | ecosystem: Environmental > Terrestrial > Soil > Unclassified ... | reverse complement strand
ATTGAGTGGCAAGGCAGAAAAGAAAAACCCCAGACAACGAAGTTGTTCTAGGGTTCTCATGACGACCAAGGAAACCCCGGGCGGAAGGACGAAGTCCTGGAGTCCGGGGAGGAGGTCATTGTTATGCTATTTACAATATGGTAGATCGCAGCGACCTTGGCCCGGAAGCCCAAAATCAGGCCTTGCTAGAAAAAATAAATGCCTGCCTAGAAAAACTTGGCAGTACATCCAAATGGATCAAAGCTCCTGAATTTCTGCCCGAATATGAAGCGCTAAGGGATAAAAAAATCCTTCTGGTTGACGATGTTGTTAATGTTATAGAAGGATATATTCCGGATTTAGTGGTGGCAACTCAAGGCAAGGCCGATTTTATTTTGTACAACGGCGAAACTTTGGAGCAGTTGGTTCAGCACATACTTCAGACCAATTCAGATATCGTGTTGGTGGATTACAATTTATCCCAATCTTTAAAGGGCGATCGGGTAATCAAGGAAATGCGCAATCAGTTCAGCGGAAAGTTGATCGGCTTTTCTTCTAATCAATGGAATAATGAAAAATTTAAGGAAGCCGGCGCTGATGGGTCAGTAGAAAAACAAAGCTGGTCAATTGAGGTATCAATTAAAGAACTCGCGGAGTTATTGAAATAACATCAAGATTTAGTTTATGAAAGCAATCGTAATAGGGCTGTTATTGCTAATAATTTTTGGAACCGCCGGGTTTGTGACGCTAAGGCTTTCTTTCTCAGCTTCGCGCCAAAATTATTTTAATCTCAGCTGGAGGTATCGTTTTGACCGTTCCCAAACTTTGCGCAATATTTTTAATCTGCATGATTATGGCGATGCCCGCGGGGATTATCTCGGGCTCAATGATCAAAACATTGCCTTAAACGTCTATGAAATGAGCGGGATGGACATTGATGCTTATGTCTCAAGTCAGATTGTTGCAAGAATCGCTGAGGTAACTAACAATAAAAATGTTTCTTACACAGTGATGCGCGATGATCTGCCTTTGTTTCAGGCGGTTTCTGATAACCAGATTAATACTATTACTAATCAGTATGCCGATAAATCAAATCAGCCCGGCACCGCAGTTTTAAATCTTTTTATTTTTTCAAAGAAAAGTGATCAGCCGGATCTGCTCGGTGTAACCTGGAAAGAAAACGGTATTATAATTTTTCAGAATGCTCTTAAGGATTTTACCCAGCCGTTTCAACAAACTTTTGATAATTATGAACTTTCCACGATTGTCCATGAGTTTGGACACCAGCTGGGCCTCGAGCACAATGAATTGCCGGGCTGCTTAATGAACCCAAAAGCTGAGCTCAATGATAATCCTCAGAGCAATCCTGAGGATATTGTCACTGACTTTTGCCAAACGGAATTAGACCAAATCAGAAGCATAAATTATTAGTTTTAGTTTGATATCCAAAGACAACACCGCAGATATGTGGTATTTTTTTTATCAAATCCTTGAGGAGGATTACAAGGAAGATGAACAAAATCGTGGTCTGGACCATATCGGCATTGCTAATCGGAATTGCTCTCGGCATTTTGGTTAGCTGGCAGTTCAGTGTACTTCGCCAAAAGAACCATAGCCTGCTCATTGTTGTTGAAAGTCCTAGCGGCACGAGCATTGATGTCGCAAAGTTTAAGTTTTCAAAACCCGGAACTTTGAAAAGAGTGATTTACGGCGATATCACTTACCGCTGGGAATATGATTTTGATGCTAAGCCCGGCGAAAAGATCGAAGTTTCGGTTAGTGACGTGCCGATTCCAAACGCATATTTAGTTGGCAGCGCCGATTTGACCGTTGATAGTGCACCGGTTCAGAGAGTGCAGATTGAGCTGCACCGGGATACGGCACAGGTTCGCGGCCATCTTTATCGGCCAAAAGGTAAACCGATCAGTGGCGTTATTGTGGCATTGAGTTCCAAGAATAATCCGATCGAAGAAAAAACCACCACTGAAAAAACCGGAGAGTTTGTGATTCCAAACGAAATTGAAAAGGGCCAGCTTGTCAGGCTGACCTTGGCCGGCAAAGGCTGCGATGGCAGCGATATTTACGATTTTACCGGACAAGAAATCAGTCTATATTGTCCGTGACACGCATCTCCATAACCAAAAAGTCGCTCACTGGGCGATTTTTTGTTATGCTTTTATTATATGAATCACTATTTAGCAGAGTTTTTAACAGTAGCGCTGTTGCATTTGTTGGCGGTAGTCAGCCCCGGACCGGATTTTGTAATGATCAGCCGCAGCAGCATCGTTTATTCCAGGAAAACCGGGGTATACTCGGCACTTGGTTTGGCCTTAGGAATTTTAGTGCACATCACTTATTCCCTGGTTGGGATAGGTTACATCATTGCTAAATCAGTCCTGATTTTTTCAACAATCAAGCTGCTTGGCGCGGGCTATTTGGTTTATATTGGTATTAAATCTTTGAAAGCGCAACCGGCAAAATCTTTTGAACCGCAATTAGTTGAAAAGCAAAACATCACCAGATTGGCGGCAATAAGGACCGGATTTTTAACTAACGTTTTGAATCCAAAGGTCACTCTGTTTTTTCTTGCGATTTTTACTCAGGTTATTCATAAAGATACGCCACTGGCGATCAAAATTTTGTATGGTGCAGAAATGTCTTTAATGACCTTTACTTGGTTTGCTTTTGTTTCGGTGGTCTTGTCACACCAGAAGATCAAGAAAACTTTTGTGCGGGTTCAGCACTATTTGGAAAGAACCATGGGAGTATTGTTGATCGGTCTTGGCATTAAAGTGGCTTTATCCAAAGCAAGATAAATGACCTGGAGAACTCATGCCGTAGTCGGCGCTAATTCTTTGTGGCTGCTACTTTTCACCGCCAAGGTTGATCAGTCGATTATTGTTTATTTGCCGATCGCTTTGTTTGCCAGCATTTTGCCGGACATTGATGCCACCGCTGCAAAGGTTCATTACATTGGCGGAGGGGTACTAGGAATTTTTAAAGGAGTTTTTACTGGCGGCAAATATTTTCACCATCGCGGCATCATGCATTCGCTTTTTGTTGCGGTATTACTGAGTTTTGTAGTTTGGATATTTTCAAAAAATTACTATCCTGTGCTTTGTTATATTTTCGGACTGAGCTATTTTAGCCACGCGGTGATTGACGGGTTTAATACCAGAGTCGGATATTTTTATCCTTTCACAACCAAGCGTTTTGCGCTTTTGCCCAGGCCATTGTTGACTCCGGTTAAGGGTGCGGCTGACAAGTTATTTTTCGTCGCGGCCGCTTTTGGACTGATTTTATTTTTCTTTTATTTCTATTTGCGATTTTCTGCAGGAAGCAATATGATGTTTTAGGCTGGATTTTGTATCTAGTTTATACAGAACGAGGGATAATACGATGCCAAGGACAGTTAAACCCTGTCATGTCCTTGCTGCGGTGTTTTATTTTTCCGGTCTCCGCACTTTCGGAAGGAATCTTGAAAGATTACACAAGTCCGTGTATGAGGCACAGATTGTTTGTCATCAATTAAATTGTTTTGTTTTTCGCCACAGGCGCTCGTTGTATCATTCCACGCTTTTGGCCAAAACCTTTTCAGTTTTGTTGGCTCAAAAAATCGTTCGTCGTTACAACGGTCGCTATAACTTTAGGTATGCGATTGTGCGACGGAGGCACATTCAAGAAAACATCTTGCGGAGATTTTCGGAAGAACAGCAAGAAACTCTGAAGGGCGCTGGCGAAGTACTCAGAGAAGGTATTCGACAAGGCAACAAAAAGGCGCTGACTGTTTCAAACAGCTAGTGCCCTTTTTTTATTTCTTAACAATTATTGATAAGCCGGGACCTTAAGTAATTCGTCAACCGTGGCAAGCTCGTAGCCTTCGGATTTGATTTTCGGGATAAGCAGATCAATAGCTTCGACAGTATTTGTCCGGTTGCCGCCGTGGGCATCAAATCCGTCATGAAATATCAAGATCATTCCGGGTTTAATTTTTTTTAGCGCCCGGTTGGCCATTTTTTCAGGACTGACTTGGAGCACTTCCAGTTCGCTGCCGAAAAGGCCAGAGATCGGCAGCATCCCGATCCGTTTCAAATTTCTGAGCATCAGCGGGTTGCGCATTAACCAGGGCGGCCGGAACAGCGCCGGTTTTTTTGCCAATAATTTTTGAATCACCGCCTGGGCTTGCTGAATTTCATTTTCAAAACCCGGTTCTGAAAAATTTTTAGCAAAAGAATGGCTGTATGAATGGTTGCCGATAGTATGGCCCTGCTCGATAATTTTTTTTGCAACTTCCGGATATTTTTCCAGATTTTTTCCGACAATAAAAAAAGTCGCCTTAACGCGATGTTTTTGCAGAACGTCGAGCAGCTTCTGGGTATGCGGCGGGTTTGGTCCGTCATCAAATGTTAGAGCAACGGTTTTGCGCTCGGTTTTTGCTTGATACGGAAAGTATCCAAAAAATTGGGACTTCGCGGATTTAAAAAAATAATATGCTGCTGCAAAAACAGCAAGCACCAAAATAATTGCGGTTAGCGATGCCATGCAACTTCGGTTCGGTCTTCAATCGAAGCAAATTTTGAACCGGCGTATTTTACCAAACGCATTGCCGCCTGAGATTTGTGAATTGATGTTACCGAATAAGTAATGAAAATACTGAAAATTAGAAATAACGCCGCCGGTTTTGCCAGCGATAATCTGAAATTCTGAGGTTGATAGTCCTTGGTTCTGATCGCCGGGTATGAACCAAGCACGCTTTTACCTACGGTCTTGCCGACAAAATAATCCAGCAGATAATAACCCAGGAACGTCACAAGCAAATTATAAAAGAAACCTTTGCTTAAGCGGCGGTTTGAAGTGTGCACCGCGTTATTTTTCAAAAAAACTACCTTGCCTTTGTTTTGCAATCGAATTAAGGCATCTAGTTCATCGCCGCCTTGGGTAAGCGCGGTGTTATATCCCGGCCAAATATTTTTTTTGAAAGCAAGATTGCTGGCTCCGACATAGATGACCTTGCCTTTCCAAAGAAAAATTTTATGCACTATAGCAAAGGCCAGTTTGGTATAAGCTCTGGCCCAACGCGGGGCGTTGATGAAACTGTATTCGCCTGCGACCGCAACAACTTCAGGATCTTCGATAAATTGCTGATAAATTTTATTTAACCAGTCATCAGCAAAAAGCGTATCAGCGTCAGTTGAAACGATTATTTGGCCCTGGGCGATTTCGGTACCGGCATGCCTGGCATGGCAAACTCCCTGTTTTTGTTCAAAGACAACTTTAACGCCGCGTTGTTGAGCTATTTGCGCGGTCTGATCGGAGCTGTTGTTGTCAACTACAATAATTTCGTAACTGCCTTTGAAGTTTTGTGCTTTCAGAGAATCAATACATTCGCCAATAAAAAGCTCTTCATTATAAGCAGGAATCACTACCGAAATCAGGGGTTTTTTTGAATCTGCGTTCATAACTTTCGGTTGGATTATAACACAGATTATCACTAATGCAAAGTTAGAAAATGGTGTAAAATGATTTTTCGGGATATCGTATAGTGGTAGTACGCGCCCATGGGGTGGGTGTAGTCCCGGTCCGATTCCGGGTATCCCGACCAAAATAATAGAGCTTCTGTATGAAAATTTATTTTGCTCATTCAAAACAACTAGAAAATTTAAAAGAACTTTACGCCAGGCTTGGGGATTTGAAAAGAGTAGAATTTATTTTTCCTCATGCCCAAGGCAATGTCGATGTCAATTCAAAGCAAATAATAAATGAAGTCGATTTATTTTTAGCAGAAGTCAGTCTGCCGTCAACCGGTTTGGGCATTGAACTTGGCCGGGCGGAAGCTGCCAATAAGCCGATTATTTGCGTTTATAGGAGCGGTTCAGATCTTTCAAGTTCACTGAAATTTTTAACCGCCAAATTCGTTGAATATTCTGATCCGGAAGATTTATTAAAAAAGCTCGAAATTTTTTTAAAGTAGCTTAATTAAAATAATTTTTTGTAAAAATTAAAAAAACCGCGGAGCGGCATGCCACGGTTTTTAAAACAACTAGAACCAGAATTACATCGTTGCCCTGGTTCCTGACATAGCCGCGCGTCCCGCAAATCCCAGAATTGCAATCACGACTCCACTAATCACCAAGGTTGTTTTCAGCGCACTGCTGGTCATGTTGATGAACGGCACAACGACGATCCAAATGCCGAGCAATCCATTAAGCCAAGTAGTCCACATAAAACTCCTTTCTTCGGTTAATATTATTTGCGTTCATTAACATTGTAAGAAAGTCATAAATATTTAGGCTTGGATGAAATTCCAGCATAATCATAAAATCCAGCCAGCCTTTATGTTAAAAGGTTTAGCCGAGCATAATGGGTTGTTTATAAGTTGCGCTTGCTGCTGCCCTCGGGCTAGAATACCTTAGAGTTTATATGCCTAAAATTAGCGCCGGTTTATTAATGTACCGGCTGAGAGACAATAAGATTGAATTCTTTCTGGCGCACCCTGGTGGGCCGTTTTACGTTAAAAAGGACCTGGGAGTTTGGGACCTTCCTAAAGGCGAAGTGGATATCAATAACGGGGTGTTTGAAGAAGCTAAGCGGGAGTTTACGGAAGAGACCGGTATAGTGCCGCCAGAATCAATTGATAATTATGTTGAATTAGGTAGCGTAAAAATACTCGGTGGAAAAATCGTACATGCTTGGGGGTTTGAATCAGATTTTTCGGGCCAAATAACTTCAAATACTTTTGAGCTGGAATGGCCGCCGCATTCCGGAAAAATTCAACATTTTCCGGAAATGGACAACGCCGAGTTTTTTGATATTGAAACCGCGCGTCAAAAAATTCGTCCGGGTTTAAATATTTTTTTGGATCGACTCACTGAAATTTTAAAAGAACGTCAAAAGGTCTGAGCATGTCGATAAATAATTTTGATATTTCAAAAAAATCGAAAAATACCCCGCCGCAGCCGGAAGATTCTTCGATATCGAAAAATGAAACTATCAAGAATTTGCCCGAAGTTAATTTGCCTGAAGTTCCAGAGTCTGTTCAGTCGGCTGAAGTTCCAAAAGAGCTGCCAAAGCCCGCGCCTACCACACCGAAAAAATCTTTTCGCAAGGCATTAGTTTTAGTGCCGTTCACAGTTTTAGTATTGGCGCTGGGCACCTTGATCGGAACTAGATTTGTTAAGCTTGCCAGCACCGTTTCAATCAGCACGCCTCAAAACACTTACAAAAATATTTCCGACACGATTGGTGCGGTGCTTGGGAATTTAGTTCCCGGCCTGAAAAATTTGGATCAAAGCGGTTTGCAGGACGCTATCCGCGGCAAACGCCGGGTTAATATTTTGCTGCTTGGTTACGGCGGCGACGGTCATCAGGGCGCCGATCTTACTGACACGATTATGGTTTTGAGCATAGATTTTTCAACGAATAAAGCGACGTTAATAAGTATCCCGCGCGATACCTGGACGGTTATTCCTACTGACGGCGATAGCGGCAGCTTCTGGAAAATAAATGCTGCTTACGTTTTGGGACTCGATGACCGTGATTATCCGCACAAGCAGCCGCAGTTCACCGGTGCGACCGGCGGCGGCAATCTTGCAAAATATGAAGTTTCAAAAGTAATCGGCATGCCGGTGGATTATTTTGTGGCCGTGGATTTTGACGGTTTCAAAAAAATAGTGGATGATCTGGGTGGAGTTAATATTGATGTGGAGAATACTTTTACGGATTATAGTTATCCAGAAAGCGACCAGACTATTGATGGGGCATGGTGTGTTGACAGCGGTGTTCAGATCAGTGGCCCGAGTGCCTGCAGATATAAAGAGGTTCATTTTGATGCCGGATATCAATTCATGAACGGCGAGCGAGCTTTGGAGTACGCCAGAAGCCGGCATGCGGCGGGCATTGAAGGTTCAGATTTTGCGCGCAGCCGCAGGCAACAAAAACTGCTTACTGCGATAGAGCAAAAAGCTCTGAGTATCAATGCTGTGTCGAAAATTCTGCAGTTGATCGATGATATTTCCGGACATTTTACAACCGATATGTCTTTGGCGGAAATCAAAGACCTCTCAAGCTATGTCAGCAAAATTAACCTTAATGATGCCGCAAAAATTTCAATTGATGATAACGGTCTGTTAGTTTCCGGGACCTCTGCCGACGGGCAATATATTTTGACTCCCGCGGCCGGTTCAGAAAATTTTGGACCGATTCAAACTTACATTTTTGACGTATTAAATGGAATCCCAACAAACCAAAACAAACAATCAAGCTCAACCGGTTCAAAAGCAGTCCATAGTTAAAAGATTTTTCAGACAGCTCGGACCCGGACTGGTCACCGGAGCGGCTGATGATGATCCTTCGGGTATTGTCACTTACAGCCAAACCGGAGCACAATTTGGCTTGGGTCAATTGTGGCTGGCGCTTTTTATGCTGCCGCTGATGATTGCGGTTCAGGAAATGAGCGCGCGGATCGGCATTGTTACCGGAAAAGGTTTAGCCGGCATAATCAAGGAGAATTATTCCAAAACTGTTCTTTACGGAATAGTTTTTATTTTGTTCGCCGCAAACACCATCAATCTAGGGGCGGATCTTGGAGCGATGTCAGAATCGGCCCGATTAATCTACAGTTTGCCGGCCTGGGTTTATTTGGTGTTATTTTTGGCGATAATTCTGGCTTTAGAAATATTTTTAAGTTATCGGGAATATGCCAAAGTTTTAAAATGGCTAACCCTGGTTTTGCTGGCCTATTTGATTACCAGTTTAATAGTCGGCAATCATTGGTTGGAAGTTTTGAAAGCAACTTTTTTCCCGAGTATCCAATTTAATTTTCAATTCTTGCTGATTGTTACCGGCGTGCTGGGCACAACCATTTCTCCGTATTTGTTTTTTTGGCAGGCAACTCAGGAGGTTGAAGAGATTGAAGATCATGGATATTTCAGCAAGTTTGTAGTTTCGAACGCAAGGCGTTTGAAATTTATAAAAAATATGCGGGTTGATACCTTTGTCGGCATGCTTTTTTCTGAACTTACCACCTGGTTTATCATTATTACTACCGCAGCGGTATTGCACAGCAGCGGCGTCACGGATATTAAAACTGCGGCTCAGGCCGCTTCTGCGCTGGAGCCGCTGGTTCATTCTTTTGGGCATGCCGGTAAGATTTCAGAAATTTTGTTTGCACTTGGAATTATCGGCACAGGTTTTCTGGCTATCCCGATTTTTGCGGCAACCTCTTCTTATGCAATCTCCGAAATGTTTGATTGGAAAGAAGGACTTTCTAAAACTTTTCATCAGGCTAGAAATTTTTATTGGGTAATAATTGCTGGCAGCCTGGTCGGCTTATTGATTAATTTTATCGGCATTAATCCGATTAAAGCCTTGGTTTACACCGCGGTTTTGAACGGATTCGTTTCCGTGCCAATTATTTTTTTGCTGATCCGGATTTCAAGCAGCCAAAAAATAATGGGGCAGCAAAAGAGCGGCACGCTCAGCCAATTTTTTACCTGGTTGACTTTTTTGGCGATGGCCGCCGCTGCTTTATTTACAGTTTTTAATTTTCTGGTGAAGTGATATAATGTTTAAAAAGGAAAAATAAAATGTCAGAAACCAAAGATTACAAATTTGCCTTAATGCTCGGTCTTATAATCGGGATTTTTTTGATCCCGCTGGAATATAATACCGGACTGGGGACAGCACACCGTTTTTTGTACCCGGCAAGCGTTATCGGGTTCCCAATTCTGGCATTGCTCGGGCTTTGGATTGGTAAATTGCTTTTTTCAAGGATCCGCGGCATTTGGCAATTCGTAAAGTTTGCTTTGGTTGGAGTATCAAATACTGCAATCAACTTCGGCGTTTTGAATGCACTGGTTGCAATTACCGGAATCTCCAAGGGCTGGCCGATATATCTGTTTGAATCGATCGCTTTTGTTTGCGCATTATTTAACAGCTATATTTGGAACTCGCACTGGTCATTTGAAAGCAAAAATCATCGGACAACTTTGGAGTTCGTAGAATTTTTTCTGGTGACTTTTATCGGTTCACAAATTAACAGCTTAATAGTTTATCTGATTGCAACCCACGTTCATCCGATTTTAAATATTTCCCAGCCAGTCTGGATCAATGTCGCAAATATTGTTGGAGTGCTGGTGGTTATGTTCTGGAATTTTTTCGGTTTCAAAATGATAGTTTTCAGGCAGCAGCCGCAAATGCAGCCGCAAGTAACTGATCAAAGTCATAAAAGTTTTTAAATATTTAATTGAGTAAATATGGAGATCCATGCGTTAAAAGGGCATCGCTGGTTTATTTGGGCGATCACCATAACATTGGTTTCAGGGGCACTGCTGGTGACTTATATCAATTACACCAGTGCCACCGGAAGCGAAAATGATTTGGGCCCGGTAGTTGTGCATCATCCTAGCAAGGCGATGATCAACAAGCACAAAACTTCCGTGACCCATTCAGCCACGGTCCATTAATTAATCAATCAAAGAAAATAATGAAGAAAACTATTATCATAGTTGTTGCTTTGTTAGTCGTTGTCGGTTTAGGAATTTTACTTTCCCGGCAAAGTGCAAAACCTACGGTAACTAATAATTTTGCGGCCGTACCTAATGATACCCAGCTTCGCGCCAACCTCACAAAGGCGGGGCTTGATGCCCTGTCTGCAGAGGGTACCGTGCTGCATATCCATCAGCATCTTGATTTAGTAATTAATGGACAGAACTTTACGGTCCCTGCGGAGGTTGGAATCGGTACTGATTTTATTTCGCCGATCCATACTCATGACACCACCGGTGTCTTGCATGTTGAATCCCCGGTCGTCAAAGATTTTATGCTCGGACAGTTTTTTGATGAGTGGGGCGTAACTTTAAGCGATAGCTGTATAGCTAACTATTGCAGTGATTCAAGCCACAAATTGCTGATGGCCGTTAATGGCAATCCGATAAAAAATAATTTTCACAATTATGTTTTGAAAGCTCATGATGAAATTGAAATATGGTACGGTCCTTCTGACCAGACTCCAGATTTCATAAGGTCGTATGACTTTGCACCCGGGCTATAACCCCGGGTTTTTTAATGTTTTTAGTCGGCAGCAAATATTTACTTTTACCGCTAAGAAATGTTAAGATAGCCGGATAGAAAGTCGGGAGGAGAAATCATGAATTGCAGTGCATGCGGCAAGGAGTTGGCAACTGGTTTGATCGGCGTGTTTGTCCGGCTGCGGGGAAGGATCTGCCGAATCGTCATTCACAATGCCGATGTTCCGGTACGTTTTCGGAAAGCCAATATCAAAGATGTTGATACTGCCCGGGACAAGAGCGAGGTGATTATTATCCCGGCAAACCGAATGCTTGGTTCAATTGACAACAGCTGGCAAGGCGTTGCATCCTCTGAGCTTGAAGAGGCTCAGGCAAATGCCAATGCTGAGTACATCTCTGAGTTTGATCTTTTCAAACTCTACCCGAAATTGTCCGGCGATCTGGCACAGCAGGTAGTAGCAGGGGCAGCACGAGCATAGGTATTATTCGGGGGGGGCTTTGATATAAAGCCTCAGCAGTTCTAAAGGAACTGCTTTTTTATTGGCAGAATATTTTATTGTCAAAATTGCCGATGCGAATATTTTCGGTTGTTATTAAGCTGTTTTCATGAAAATAGCACAAATAGCGCCATTAGTGGAAAGGGTTCCGCCAAAAAAATACGGTGGAACTGAGCGGGTAATTTTTGCTTTAACTGAAGAATTGGTTAAGCGCGGCCATGAAGTGACCTTGTTTGCCAGCGGCGACTCAATTACTTCGGCAGGGTTGGTTTCGGTCGTGCCAAAAAATATGCGTGAATCTCAGGGCACGCCGGATATTTACGGTTTGAACGTTTATGAATTGCACAATATCGGCTTGGCTTACGAGATGCAGGAACATTTTGATATTATCCACGATCACACCTTTCCCCACAGTTTGCCGGCCGCAAATCTAGCCAAGACCCCGGTTTTATTCACGGTGCATCGTTCCTTAGCCCGGGCTGATATTCAATGCCAGGCAACTGCATCGTCCTTATATTGCCAGCATTTCCAGAGCACAAATGCGTTTTGCGTTAGGCGTAAATTATATTGGCAATGTCTACAATGGTTTTAACATGGAACATTACCCGATCTCTTTGCAGCCTGAAGCTTATTTGCTTTGGGTCGGCAGAATTTCTATGGAAAAGGGGCCGCACTATGCAATTGCGGCAGCGCAAAATTTCGGGCTGCAATTGATTATGGCCGGAAAGCTTGATACGGTTGACGTTCCTTATTATAAAAATTACGTCCGGCCGCATTTGTCAGAGCAGATAAAATGGATCGGTGAGATTGATGAACTGCAGCGTAATCAACTGATGTCTAAAGCTTTGGCATTCTTACATCCGGTGACATGGCCGGAACCGTTTGGTCTGACGATTATTGAGGCGATGGCCTGCGGTTGTCCGGTTATTGCTTTTAACAGAGGATCTATTCCGGAGCTGATCATCGACGGCAAAACAGGTTTTGTGGTTAACGACGTCGACGAAATGGTTGACTCTCTTTCCAATCTTGATAAGATCAAAAGAGAAGATTGTCGTGATCATGCTTTGCAAAATTTTACCGCAGAAAAAATGGCGGACGGCTATGAAAATTTTTATTACGAAATTTTGGACAAAGTGAATAAAAAAAAGCAATTAAGTTTGAAAAATTTACGTGACTAGAAAAGTTTTTTGGGAGCTCGGTCTAAAAACCATCCAAGAGCTGGAAAATGAAAAAGGAATATTTGCTTCGGCAAAGGAAGAGCTGTACGGCTGTATTTTCGGCCGCGATTCTTTGATTACCGCATTAAAATTGATTCGAACCTATAGCAAAGGCGGGGATCGTTATTTTTTAATTCTTGTGGATAAGATTCTTAGCAATTTAGTGCAGCTTCAGGGTCAGCATGAGAATATTGAAAGCGGCGAGCAACCGGGAAAATGCATTCACGAATTCAGAGTTTCTGGGCACCTGCACTTAACCGGGGAAGTTTTTGGACATAAACCCTGGTATGTTTATCCGGACGGTACAATGCGAAGTTATGACAGCGTCGACTCCACTCCTTTATTTTTGATTGCTTTATACAGATATTGGCAGCAATTATCGGATCCGGACGAAATTCAAAAATTTCAAAGAGTTTTTTTACCGGCGGCAAAGCAAGCTTTAGATTGGCTGATTGTTTACGGCGATTCTAATAAAGATGCTTTCATTGATTACCGCTTGGATCCAAATCGTCTTCACGGCGGTCTGGTGGCCCAAAGTTGGATGGACAGCGCTGAGTCGGTTTTCCATGAGGATTCCAACGCCATAGTTTTTCCGGTCGCGCCGGTTGAGGTTCAAGGGTACGCTTATTTGGCGTTGCGTCTTTGGGCTAAATATTTTGAATCAACAGCGGCCGCTTCTGTTTTAACAGCTAAACTTTCTGAACACGCCAGAAATTTAAAAAGGTTGTTTAATGAGAAATTTGTATTGAATGACCGCGGCACGATAAGTTTTGCATGCGGTATTGATGGCAGCGGTAAAGCGATGACATCATTTCGTTCAAGCGCGGGTCATTTGCTATGGGCCGGTTTGAATTATGAAGATGATGCGGAGCTTGATTCTATTCTGGAAAAGAAATACATACCGGATTTGGTCAAAGCTTTAATGTCCGAGAAAATTTTTGAGCCTAAAGCCGGGATTAGAACTTTGGCTAAAGATTCGCGATATTTCAAGGCAAACAGTTATCATAACGGTTCGATCTGGCCACATGACAACAGCATTATCGCCGAGGGATTTAGAAATTTTGGATATTCTTGGTCAGCGCGGAAAATAAGCAACGCAACATTGCGCGCGGTCGGACATTTTAACACTGCGATCGAGTTGTTCAGCTACGAAAACGATGACTACATAGAATACTGTTCGCCAAACGGTCAGACCGCTTGCAGAAAACAGGCCTGGTCGGCGGCTGCTCTGCTTAAGGAAACCGTCAGGCCTCAGCGGTTGCTCTTCGCCGCACCAAAGTTGATTCGGTCTACTGTTTATAGTAATGCTAATCGTTTTAGCTCGGGATTTTTGGGCAAAATTTTTGATAGGATTAAGGCCTCTTCTTGGTTTTGACATTTTTCTGAATTTGGTTATAATTGCTCTACAAAGTGGACCGTGAAAGGCCGACGGTACCGGTATCAGGTACCCACCCAGATTTCCGGACAGCCGTCGGCCTGTAAAATCAGCAGCTTAGGAGGGTATTGCGTTTTGCAACCGTGAGGGGTATTGCATTTCAAGTGAAAGAGCCAAGCTTTTTCATACCGATCTTGCAACAGATCGGATCTCCTGAAAACCGCTTAAGACCTGGGTTTTGAATCATTAGTTTGATTTTAGACCCAGCTTAGGCGGTTTATTTTTTATCTACTTTTCAAAGTTTAATAAAGTGTTAAAATATAAGCCTATGGCATATACTATCAAATTGTTAAAAAAAGAGATGGTTGCGCAAGGGACAATGGCTTTTCGTTTTCAAAAACCAGTGGGTTTTGAATATAAAGCCGGCCAATCCATGGATCTAACTTTAATTAATCCTCCAAAAACCGATGCAGAAGGTAACACCAGAGCATTTTCATATGCTTCGGCGCCTAGTGATGATTATTTAATGGTTGCCACCCGGATGCGCCAAACTGCATTTAAGGACGTTTTAAAAGAGCTGCCGGAGGGAGCGGAACTTTCTTTTGAAGGGCCGTTCGGTTCAATGACTTTGCATAACGATATTGCGAAGCCTGCGGTTTTGCTTGCTGGTGGAATCGGTATTACCCCATTTCATAGCATGGTTAAGCAAGCGGGACATGATCATTTACCACATAAACTGTTTTTGTTTTATTCCAACCGCAAACCGGAAGACGCGGTATTTTTGGAAGAGCTGCAAAAATTGCAGGATGCCAACCCAAATTATAAGTTAATAGCAACCATGACTGATCTTGCCAATTCCACCCAAAAGTGGAGCGGCGAAACCGGATACATCAATAAAGAGATGCTTAATAAATATTTGGGTGAAGATTTGAGCACCCCGATTTATTATTTGGCCGGACCGCCGCAAATGGTTGCAGCTTTGAAAAAGATGCTCAACGAATCCGGAGTAAATGACGATTATATCCGTTTTGAGGAATTTTCGGGTTACTAAGTTAAGCCTCGGACCATTGAATTATTTTAAACCCCCGTTCACCGGGGGTTTAAAATTTTTATGGGCTAGTTTTTTTATCGGAGCGTTTAGCGGCGCGTTTTTCTAAAAACATGTTTGTAAAATAGGCAACAGGCAGCGCGGCTAAAATTAAAATTAAATGCAACAGGTGCCCGCCGTAAGGATCGGTTTTTGCTGAGGCTGGGCTGCCCTTCTTTACTTGAAAATAGTAATTGAGCGTAAACGACTGAAATTGTCCTGACTGTAACGGTTGACCTGAAACCTTCAGACTATAAGTTCCATCCCGAGCAAGGTTATATTGAAACTGTGAAGAATCCCCAAGCTTTTTAGAAAAAATTATTTTATTGGCGCTATCAGCAATTTCAACCTGACATTGGCATAAGCTCAGCATAAATTTATTTTGTCTATCGCTGAAATCCAGAAAAAAAGTAGTCGGCTGCCCGGTTACGATATTATCGTCAGGGTCAGTGTGAAAGATGGCGCCGATATTGCCGTCGGTTTGCAGCTCGTGCGCGCTGGCATTGGGCACGAAACCCAAAACAAACGTAATTGAAAGCACAAAAAAGACGATCGTCTTTATTTTAGTGGTGGTGTTGGACATAAGCATTAGGTACGATATAAATATAGCCTACTAATATTATCATCGCGACAATAATTATAAAGGATAAGTGAATTTTTTTAAGCCCGGGTTGCTTGGAAACAAGATAGCGCTCAAATCTGATTGCTTCAAGACTGAGTAGGAACAAAATTGCCGCAATGGCAATACTCGGCACTGTTTTGGCAAGATTTGCAAAATCGCTGCCGATCAAAAGAAAATGCGCCAGTATTAAAAAACCGGCAAGATAAACAAAGCGGTGCAGGCGTTTCCAATTCCTGCCTAATTTTTTTGCCATGTAATCAAAAGAGGTTGCCGCCATTGCCGTCAAAATCAACAAGGCAGTGCCGCTGAAAATTATTGCGGTCAAATATTTAGTATCTAAAAATTGCAAACCGTTGAATCCTCCAAGTTCCGTAAAAAAAGCGAAACAGGCGTGCAGGGCCGCAAAGCAAAACGCGGAGAAGCCGATTGCTCTGCGGGCTTTGATGTACAGCGTTCTCAGCGGAAATTTAGAGAAAACCGCGTACAAAGGACTGGCTAACAATGAAAGATATAGATAGGTCAACGCTGTAAGCGCATAAGTTTGGGTCAGCTGGATGTCGCGCAGCGTAACAAAAGGCGTAGTCTTATAAAAATGCCAGTAAATTAAAATAGCGATGGCCGCTGAAAAAATCAGAATAATCTTGCGGATATGTTTGATCCAGAAAAGCATAACCAAATGATAGCAGTTAATTTTTTGAGAAAACAGGGTTTAGATGTATCATTAATATATAATTGAGGGGAGACATATGAACGAAAATCAACAAAAACATCATCATAAAGCCATTTTTGAAAAGAAAATGGGATTGCTGGTATTGCTAGTAGTAACGGTTATAGCGGCATTGGCCTTAGTTCATGGTATTTTTTACGATTATGGCAATAGCGGCCGTGTTGCAATGAATAATTGGTACAAAATGCCCGGGATGATGTCGCATGATTCAGGTATGATGAATTCGGGCGGTTCCGGTTATTTTCCTAACGGTAATCCGCTCGGCAGCAGCGCCGGAATGGTGGGTTTTACTCAGGACGGCATCACAGTTTTACAGCCATTGCCTAATGCAGCGGTTAGCTTACCGCTCAATGTTATCGGTTTTGGATTGCCGCCATTTGAGGGTGTCCCGGGCTACTATCAAATTTTAGACGCCAACGGAAAGGTAATATCACAGCATAATTTATCAGCGGCTAATCTTGGACCAAAACAGCCATATGGTTTTATTGCGGTGATAAATAATTTCAGTTTGCCGACAAGCTCTAAAGGCAGTTTTACTTTGCGCGTTCATAACGATAACGCCAGCGGTTTGCCGCAAAACGATAGAATCGTTGATGTCAAATTGCAGCTGCAGAAGTAATCTTAAATAAGCAATTTAAAAAATATGGATTCAGAAGACGATAGGCAACCATATGAAGAAAATGTCCATTACCATGGTCGGGCAATCAGAACCTTGTTTATTATTGCGGCGTTGATCATGGTGCTGGGATTATTTCACGCTTTAGCTTATTTGCAACTGCCGACAACCTTATCAATAATCAGCATTGTGGTGCTGGTTTATGCCGCCGGCATAACTAATCCTTCTCAAGTTTGGCCGATGTATATGGACACCGTTATTTCCACGGTCGGTCTGCTGGTTTTTGAAACTTATTCGGTAAATATTTGGCGTTCACAAAATTACAACACAACTCTATTTATATTAAATGAGATGCTGGCAGTAATTTTTCTTTTCGCGCTTTTTTATTCCACCAGAACTTTGCGTTGGTTTATGGTTAAGAAATAAAAAACTCCGGTGAACCGGAGTTTTTTTAAATGCCCAATAATCGGCGGCCTGTAAGATCAAGGGTTGCGGCCAAAAAACGGAAATGTTATTTTAAAAGATAACTGAAGAGGTGGAACAATGGATAAACCAGCTTTAATCGTTTGGCTGCGCCATGCTGAATCGTTACGAAACAAGGTAAAAAAAGACAACATTTATCTCCCGGAAAATGATACCGCACTTTTGGTTAAGGGCATGCCTGACCATCAGGTGCCGATCACTTCGTTTGGAAAAAAGCAGTGTTTGATTACCGGCGTGGACTTACGCAAAGAGTTCGGGTTGTTTGACGTAGTTTATGATTCCGGCTATTTGCGCACCAGGGAAACCCGGGAAGGTGTGATGAGCGCCTATCATCCCGAAGAACGGCAGCAAATAAAATTTCGCGAAAGCTACTTGCTGCGTGAAAGAGATGCAGGATACACTCATGATATGACCACCGAAGAGGTTAACAGGCATTTTCCTTTTTTCCCGGAGCATTGGGCAAAGGAAGGACCTTTTTATGCCCGACCGGTTGGCGGAGAAAGCAAATCCGATCTGTGCCAGAGGGTTTACATCTTCAACGGCATGATGTTTCGGCATCGCGCCGGCCAAAAGGTTCTGATTTTTTCACACGGCGGAACAATCATGGCAAACCGTTTCAACCTTGAGGGTTGGAATGCTGACGAATTTGTCAGGCGCTCCAAAGAAGAGGCACCGGGCAACTGCAGCATCACGGTTTATGAATATTCCCCAAAATCAAATAAGCTTGAGCTGGTTGTCGCCAACAAAATGTATTGGGACGAGAAACTCATCGCTCCAGCATAGCTTGGTTTGCAATTCGCACCGCAATTTTTTGCGGTGTTTTTTTGCGGCGTTGACGGATCTGAAATTTTGGGTTAATCTTTTTAGTTCCAGAAACTGGGGAAATGGAGGAGTGATGGCAATTGATGCGACTGTAATTTTCGGCGGAGCGTTTGACATGGTCGGCAATCATCATTGCCGGGTCATGGTTGAACTCTCCAATAGTTTCGAAAAAGTAGTTGTCTATCCTTGCGGTCCGCGTCAGGACAAACCCGGAGTGAATCTTACTGAGCCGGGTCATCGCCTGGCAATGCTGACTCTAGCAGTTCAAAGCTTGCACCGCGCAAACATAGTCATTGAAGATTACGACATCCGCCACGACACTTTTTCCTTTACGGAAACAATTGACCGGCGTTTTGAACACAAAGCTTGGCATGCGGTCGGCACGGACCTCATTTTGGGCGGACACAAGAATGAAGCTCTGATTCAGCATTGGAAAGACGGCGCGAGATTTTGGCGCGAGGCCAGCTTCGCCGTTATTACCAGGGCTGGCGCAAAAATCAATGCGGATGATTTGCCGCCGCACTCTTGGATTTTTGATTTGCAGCTTAAGGGTGCCAGTTCAGATGTTAAAGAACTGATCCTGGCTGGCCGGCCCTTTGAACAATTTATTCCGGCGGAGGTCGCTGCCTATATCAAGCAACACCATCTTTATGGTTACAAATAGGTCTGTTTTGCAGGCCTATTTTTTATTGACTTTTTTTATTTAAAATTGTATAATTCCAGGTCAATTTCTTAAGGGGGATATCAACTTGAACGAAACAAGTAACCAAACCAGTTTTGAGTTCAACGCTACAATTCACGGCGGACCTGTTCCGGTGGCATCACTGCTACCGGAAAGCGTTCGCACGCAGCATACCCAATGGGCATTGGCATCCAAGATTTTCACTGATTGGGTCAATTCTTTGGACCATAACTTTGCCGTCTCACAAATCACCGTGCAAGCGGTTGATTTCAGAGGCAAACCCTCACTAGAAACGGTGATGTTCGTGCGCTTTTTGGTACAAGCAAATAAACCGTTTCCGGAAGTAGTCGAACTCCGTGGCACAACCGTGGTGATGTTGGTGGTGCTGCGGTGCAAAGGAATGGTCTTCACCGTTCTGGTCAGGCAACCCAGGATCGCATCAGGAGATTATGGCTTGGTTGAAATACCGGCCGGCATGACTGATGGCGGGACGTTTACCGGAGCGGCGGCAAAAGAGCTGAAAGAAGAATTGGGTCTGGTCTTTAGCGAAGACGAGCTTATTGATCTGGTCAAGGAGCAGCAAGGGGTCGAAGGGGAGATTTATCTCTCGCCCGGGCTGCTTGATGAGCGCGCCAGATTCTATTTGGTCGAGCGCGATATCACTCAGAGGCAGCTGCTAGAGATGCAGGGCAAGGCCACCGGCGTACTGGAAGAGGCAGAGCAAATCACCCTGTGGGTGGTGCCGCTCCGCAAGCTTCCGACAGTCACAAGAGACGGCAAGGCGTTCATAGCGCTTTGCCTCTACAAACTTTACAACGGAGAGTAACGTGGCAAGACACATCCTGTGTTGTATAGATGCGCCGGATCCGGACAATTTTGTTTTGCTGGTTGCTTTGGCAAAACAAAATCCGGATGCGGAGATCTACGTCATGCTGACCGGCCGGCCCGTGAAATTCAAGGCCGGCAAGCAGCATCAACTCTGGGAGTGGGATCTGAAAAGCTCGCTGATGGCTCAACAGGCCTCAGCGCTGCGCATCAAGAATTTCCTCCGTCATTTTGGAGTGAAGATTCTGCAGGTCTTTGACGGCGGAATTGCGCCGCGCACTCTCGTCCCGCATTGGATACACTTCGCAGAGTACTACAAATTTTTGGATGCTGATCCATTGGAAGCGCTGCGTCACAGTGAGCTGGAACCCGCTGAGGATTTGGTCAAGATTCTTTTACGACCAGAGATCAGTGAGTTTGCGGTAGTGGTCGGCGGACCGATGACCGGACTTTATCAGTTACTGGTGAGGAATCCGGATTTGGCTCCGAAGATTTCCGAGGTTCATGCAATGTTTGCCACCTGGGGCGAGGTGTCGTTAATGCAAATGGACGAGACTAAACCCCGAGGTGGTCAGCAATTCAACGTTGCCTGCGATCCGCAAGCAGCTCATGCCGTGCTCAAAGGTTTGAGCTGTCCAATCTATCTGATGCCGTCAGAAGTGACCCGCGATGCGGAGATTGGATTTTTTAACGCTCAAAAGCTCAGAGAGTTCCTTCCTGACAACAGCGGTACCAGGCAGCTTTATTATCTCTACGCGCTTTGGTATGATGCGGCCGTAAAGCCGCGTCAGGACAAGAACCCAAAAGAGCTGATCTTCATTCACGATCTGGTTTCGGCATTCAGTTTCAATCCCGTTCTGCGCGATCAGATTTATGAGATTGTGCCGATCGAGATTGTTCGAGTGCCGCATCTGTTCGATGAAAAGGCTGATTGGGGCAAGGTCGAAATGACTGTGACCGCCAATCCTACCAATGCGCACGCGGCGCGGCGTCTGACACCAAACGGCGCCGAGATCTACCTCGCAGCTCTAAAAAAGATATTTGAGTGATGCTTTTGTTCAAGATTCACAAACCTGAGGCTTGCCCCAGGTTTTTTATTTGTAAATTTTAGTGAATTGCTTTACGGCATCAATTGTCTGATTATAAAATTTAGAGAGAATATTTACATGCGTTTAGAATGAAGTTAAACCGTAAAAACAAAGAAAAAGCTTTTACTTTAATAGAACTGTTGATCGTTATCGCAACTATCGGGTTGCTGGCAACAATAATTTTAATCTCAGCTGATAACGCCAGGATAAAATCAAGAGAGGCTTTTAGAAGGGCGAGTTTGCGCCAGATTGCAGTGGCGCTGGAACTGTATTACAGCGACAACCAAAGTTATCCGAATACTAATGGCGTCGGTTGGGGCGAAGACATCAATAACGGCTCACATGGTTATTCCGGAGCAAATGGATACATTCCAAATCTTGCTCCGCAATATATTGCGAAGTTGCCTAGCGATCCGCTGAAAAATATCGGTCAAGACGCCGGATGTGTAAATGTTTCAGGTTTTATCTACATCTCAAATGGTATTGATTATAAATTAATGGATCATTGCGTGGTTGAAATTGCCCCGCAAACTACTGATCAGTTTTATGATCCGGTTAGGCCGACCTGGGCATTGCAGGTTTCAACCGCTGGTGGTAGAAATTGGTGAGATATTGACTTTGTGTTGCAAATATTTTACTATGCTTAGTCGCAAGACTAAATGTAAGGGGGAGATTTTGAATGACCTAAATCGTTGTGCTGTCGGGTAGGCGGTCAGCTTGGAATCTTGAACTCAATTAGATCGGAGCAAGAACACAGTGAAACCAAATGGAGCAGAGCTTATTCAATTGGTCCGGGGTTTGTTCATTATTACCGACCCCGGTCGGGACCAGGATGATGAAGATACGTTGGTGCTGCTGAATAGGGCGGTACGCTACGGGATTCTTGAGATCCTGGGAGTAGTTGCAAATTTGGCGCCAAGTATTGAGCGGGCGCGTTTAGCCCGCGGCACTCTTAAGATGCTCGGTCAAGATCAGATCCCGGTGGGTTTTGGCAGCGGTGCCGGTGTGCAGATGCTTGATGACAATTCCTTACCGTATGAATTTCAGGTCGGGTATTTGTCGCCGCATGACCAGATCAGAACCGGCGAGGAACTGATTCTGGAAACTTTACACCGGGCTCCATCCAAGGGAGTTATTTTGACCTTGATCTCAACGCTTGCTGATGCTGCCGAAGTTTTGGAATCTGAACAGCAGCTGTTTTGTGAAAAGGTCCGCAGAGTGGTGATTATGGGCGGGGTGCGTTCTGAAAACGAACTGCCGCTTTTAGATCCGGAAGGTTTTTTGCTTCCTGATCCAACCGCACAGAATCACGCTTTTGACCAACCTGCTGCAGATTTTTTGTACAAACGTTTACAGCAGCTAGCGGTACCCTTAACAGTGTTGTCCAGGCATGCCGCGGCAGCCGCGAAAGTTGATCGATCGATGTATGATCGCATGGCTCAAACCGGCCACCCGGTTGGCATTCGTCTACGCGACGCTCAAAAAAAAGCTATTGAACATCTTTGGCTGAGGGCAAATCTTTCTGCTGGAGACGAGCGCCGCAAGGGTTTACCTGACCGCTGCGATAGAGCTTGGTTTTGCAAAGCTTTCTGCGGCGGTGAAGGGCTGGAGCGGACCGCTTCCGACAGTGTTTGGAATTTGGTCAAAACCTTTATGCTTTACGATCCGTGCACGCTTTTGGCGGCAATGCCGGGACTGCGGGAATATTTTTACTCTCCTTATGTCCACGAACTTTTTGGCGCTGAGCATTTGGTGATCGGCCTGTCTCAGGACCGTCATGGCGTGGCAAGACCGCAAGAACTCGCCGAGTACTTGGCGCACGCTCTGGTCGAAAGTTTGGAGCTTAGCTTGCCCGCTGTTAAAGCGCTTGGGTGATTTTGAGCTTCGGCGGTCGTGGCGGTGTGCTTTCGGTCATTCAAAAATATTTTTATGTTCCGAGGTGTTTTTTCGCCTCGGATTTTTTTATTGACCGGGAGCAATCTTTATGCTAAATTTTTTAGTTACCGTAAAGTTTTTAAGGAGGCAAGACGCGATGTCTGAGTTGGTTACTTTGCAGCAGGATCTTGCGACCGATTCTGATTTTGAGAAGATCTTCGGGATGCTTAAAGTTTGGTTTGTGTCCAAGGGCATCACTCAACCACAGGCCGAGATTTTTGCGCGGTACGGAAATTTGCCGGTGATGCGCAAGGTGCTTGAAGAACTTTTCGTAAGAATCAGTTTCGAAAGCCAGAACACCATCGTCCGCACTGTGAAAAATATTCCCCGCAGTCGCACAGCGGAACAGCTGCTGTCCAACACCGGGCGCAATTTATATTTGAATGCTGAGGTCGCCGCAACTCTGCCGGTCTCAGCAATTGGTGCAACGGATGTTAAGCTGGTTTACTTCAGGCCCAGAAAAAATATTTTTGATACCACGATCGTGGCTGAATATGACGCCCGCGGCCTAACTCCTGATTTGCAAGCGCAGGCATTCGACAACGAATGCCACCCTGAATTTGCGCTGGAGTATCCAAACGCCGGCTGGTGGAAAATTCAATCCCAACCTTACGAAGGCAGGATTGCTCAGCTGCTTTTCAGCGAATGGGCAAACGGCGAACGTCGGATCGATTCTGATCTGGTCAAGATGATTTTGCCGAGCATATGGTTTGCTGGAGTTGAGAGGCAGGCATAGACAACGCAGCTACCCAGTTTTTAAGATACTCTTGGTCGGTTCCAATCGACAAAGAGTATTTTTTATTTCTTGGGGCGGCGGCGGAATCTTTACAAGCCGTTTAAAATCACTTATGATATCTGGCTTAGCTTTTTTAAGGAGGATTAGGCTTATGGAGATTGTTGAACTTGGAAAAAGGTCAACGCGGTTTGCTGGTGATCAGGTCTGCTCACACGGTTTGAAACCGAAGCCCTTTGACCACAACTTAATGACCACTCAATTTTTTCTCAAACTTGAGCCCGGATACCATGCTGAGAGCAGGTTTGAGTCAGGCTCATATTTTTACTGCGACTATTTCTTGGTCAGCGTCCAGGTTCAGATGTATGGGGTCAAAAGGGATCTGAAGTTTCCGGGTAAGTTGCTCGTTCCAGATTTGAATAAGGCTCAGGTTTATATGCCTCTTTCAGAGCTTACAAGAGGTTTTGATCCTGCTGCTCTTGTCAGCAAGGCGATGGCTGCCTATTTTGTTGGTCACGCTAAGTTGGATTTTTTCAAACAAGATGAGCAGGTCACAATCCGTCTGGTAATGCCTTTTGGGACCTTGACTGACAGTGGTTTTAAAGTGGAGTTTGACTTCTCGCTGTCCGAACCGTTCAATAATTTGGTCGATTTTTTCGATCCAGAGTGAGTAGGTAAAAATACTCCGGCCCAACAATAACCCGATCGTTCGCGTAGTGCGTTCTGATCGGGCTATTTTATTTACTTTAGATCGCACCAACAAACGTTTGTTTCGGACGCAGTGAGATTCCACCGCTGCGTTTTTTTTGTTTTGAATTCTAATTGAGTATAGGAGAAGTAAAGCAGTCTTCTGAATTTGAAGATGGAAGGGATTTTATCTTGGCATAGGCTATCGGGAGTATACCCAGGCTATTTAACTTGACAAAATAGCTAAAATATGCTAGTTTATTTTGTTAACCCTTTATGGGTAACTGGCTAGAAATTAGCCAAAATCTTGAATTGGAGGGTCTTTATGACCTACACAACACCTCGTGTTATAAAAAGTGGTCCGGGCAAGTTTGAGCTTGCAGTTGCCACTTATCAAGAAGGCGCCACAGTATTTTTCAGTGTATGGAGTACAAGGCGCTGGATTTTATTGACAGCTCACATCTCTTCATCCACCGAACTCAACGAGAGCAAGGATTGCTGGAGACTCAAAGGCACGGTTACATACCATGGCATCAAGAGTGAATGGTTTGAGGCCACGTATTACACCGCGATGGATGGATGCAAATCCAGAGGCAATCTCTCTTTAGCCTTTAATTCAGATGAAGAACTGGATATGAGCGAGCTCGCTCTCTTGATTGGATGCTTCCGGGTTGGGAAAAGGGTTCGTACGTGTCACGTCGATGATGAAACCGACATGAGCAAGCGTTACCCTAATCGTAAAAACAACGCCCTGGGGTCCATTATCGCAACCGCGCCGATTCCAAATTATACTGACCATTGGCAAATCAGGCACGATGACGGAAGCGTTGCGATCTACCACGAGTGTGAACTGATCCTGCTCCCGAAGTAGGTCATTGATCCGGCAGTGCGAAGCCGTAAATGTAAAATCGTTGCCAAGTGTTCGTTCGCACCACTTGGCAACTCTTCTAAGTTCATCAATCTTTGGTGAGTTTGGAAGGGCCGTAAAACTTCAAGAAAATGCCGTAATATATTCAGGTCCATTCAGTCCGATAAGTCGCAGTACGCGGCCCTTTTTAATTGGAAATAAATGGGAGCTTGACTTATAAGCTAGTTATATTGTATAATGCATGTTAAATTACTATGTTTAGTTTCCTTTAAAATTCAGCAATTTTGATGGATTTCCAAGGACTCTGAACTTCAAAAGGGTTAAGAGTTGTTAAACAACCTGTAGGAGGGTTGCATGTTTAAGATACTGAACGTTGTTGCCGGTCTATTGTTCATCGTTGCGTTTGTTCCGTACATCCTGGCAATTGTCAGGGGTCAGACCAAACCAGCAAAAGTGAGCTGGATCATTTGGGCGACACTGGACAGCATCACCTTCGCAGGTATGTGTGCCCAGAACACGCTCAATGGCCAGATCATTGGCGCCATTATCGGCGCATGGACAGTCGTAATTCTAGCCATGAAGTTCGGGACTCCCGGTTGGACATTCAAGGATATTTTGTATCTTGTTGGTGGAGCTTTGGGAATAATTCTTTGGATGAAATTCTCAAATCCGACACTCGCAATTGTCACAAGTTCTCTAGTGGTCTTCCTGGGTGCATTCTCAACTTTCGAGAACGCGATCAAATATCCCGAACAAGAGGATAAGATTGCCTGGCTAATTTTCTGGCTTTCCTGTGTGGCAGCGATCATCGCGATTCCGAAATGGAATTTCGACAACGCTGCACAGCCAGTGACATTCACGGTCATTGAAACAACCATGATGTATCTGCTGTGGCTTCGGCCACGGACTGCGGTTACCAAACCATCGGTAACCACTTCGGCGGAATAACCATTCCGCCATCTTTCTAAGCTCATCTCATTGAGGTGATTTTGGAAGGAAAAAAAGAATATTCTTAGGAGGAAATTTGAAAGTATCGCATTTTATTTGTTTTGCCGTACTAGCATTCGGCGTTCTTGCCGGATGTAAAACCTCTCAACCCGAGAAGCCTGTCGATAACCCGCTAGGGCGACAAACAGGTGCAGACAATGGGGTATTGATTCAGAAAAGCAGTGGAAATTGCTCACCGAACATCTCCGGCGTTTCCGGCGAAACCAAAGTGGACTGCCCTGGAGATAAAGGGAAATGGTTCAGTGGTAAAAGAAGGCGGACAAAACGTCGTTATCCAGGAAAGCTCTGGAGACAATTCACCGAACATTTCAGGGGTGAATGGAAATGTCGTCATCCAGTTCAATGATGACCCGCCTAAAAAGAAAAAAGGCAAGTAGCCCTTGGTCCTTACCGATACTTTTTTCGCGAGGTGCTGGCTTTTTGCTTACACCTCCGCCTTTTCAAGTGCATCAATCTTTGGTGAGTTTGAAAGGGTCGTAAACCTAAACTAAATGCCGTAATATATTTAGGTCCATTCAGTCCGATAAGTCGCAGTACGCGGCTTTTTTATTTTGCTTATAGTTTTTATCGCGGGTGCTTAAAATTTATCCGCGAGACTAGGGTTTTCTGTATTTGCAATTAGCTCAATAGATTCGGGCGCGCTGCTTTCAAGGCGAGACTGATTAGGAGTCTCGCCGTTTTTTATACCGTCAATTTTTTTGTCACGTTGCCGCAGTTAATTTAAATTTCACTACTAGAATTAGGATGCTGTCCGGGTTTTTGAGGCAAGGCATAAATCAACATAATAACCAGGACCAAGATAATGGCTGATGCCAGCGGTCGGCTAAAAGCCAATCCGCCGCGGCCAACCGGCTTATCAATGAAATCTCCAAGCGTGGCGCCAAGCGGTCTGGTTAAGATAAAAGCAGACCAAAATAGCCAGACCCTGGACATTTTAGTTTTGTAATACAACAGCGCAATCAAAAAAAGTCCGCTGCCGAATATCAGCGCCGCTTTAATATATCCAAGGTTGTTGGTGTCAGCCATCCAGTCGCCGAGCGCTGTGCCCAGGGTTTGAGAGAAGGTAATCGCGGTCCAATAAAATATTTCTTTTTTTGGAGTGTTGATTGAATTGAATGAAATTGAACCGCAAGCCCAATACCACAAGCATAGAGTAATCAGCAGGCTCGTAAACAAAATTAATGTTCCGCCGGTGTAGCCAAGTCCAAGCGAACGGTCGGCAAAATCAGCCATGGTCGTGCCAGCGGTGGTCGAAGCGATAATTGTTGTCCAGTATAATGCCGGATGAAATTTTTTAGCTTTGGTCTGGATTGCGATTAACAACAGCAATAAGCTCAGGAAGATGACTGTGCCAATTAAATATCCAAGTTTCCAGGTCATTGTCACCGCGTCTCCGCCGGTTTCTCCCAAAGTAGTGCATAAAATTTTAATGATCCAGAAACCCAATGTTATCGCCGGCACTTTACTTACAATTTTTTCCTCAAGATTTTTCAAAGTTTGATTTAACTGCATTATTTTTTCTTAACAAGTTATGACTGGCATTATATTGGTAGGGCATTAAAAGCTGGTTAAATTAAAATTAGAACTATTTTCGATATGACATAAGAACCGCACAATGTCTTTTTCCTTGCCAAAATCGCATAGATATGATATAATATTTTTAACAGGTTAAGCTTAATAATTTATAGAATGTAAGTTTAAATATAAATATATGAGTGAAATATATAATGAGCTCAGGGAGCAATTAGCCAGGGCCCAAGAAGGCGCTCGGCAGGAAAAAATTGGTCCTGATGAAGAAAAAAAGATTGTTCTAGAAACAATAGCAATGATCCAGGGCAACAAGAAGCTTGCAATGCGCCATGGTCATGCTGCTGCTTACCGACAAACTGAGTCTGAAATGACTTCGCGTTATACCCAGCTCCGTACCGAACTTCCCGGTCGAACCAGAGACGCCGATCAATTTGAACAGGAACTTCAAAAAACCGTGCAGGGCAATAAGGTCTCAGAAGATGTCTTGGCTCCGATTCGCGACAAGCACCAGAAAAATCAAGAAGAAATTGCAAAAGACACCGCTGAATATCAGGCGATGCCCGAACAGATTAACCAAACTCGCGAACGGCATTCTAGATTTGAGCGCGAACAAACCGAGGCCTATAATCCTTATTCTGACCCGGGTTCTTACTACAATGACCAAACCGTAAATTTAGCTCTGGAACAGGTCATTCAATCGAACATTCCGGGTGCCAAGCTGTCCACTAGTGAAATGCTCAAAATAAAAGGGCTGGTGGTCAAGGAATTAAACAACATCGGTGAAAAAGAAGAAGAAACAGGTTTGATTGAAAGACATCAAGAAGAACGCAACCGGTTAGGCACAGAAATCGTTAATTTTAAGAACGAGTATAATCGATTATTTGATTCATTTGATCAGCTAAATAAAAGTTTCGACAAAAAATATGATTTGACCGAGGCCCAAGAATTGTTGGGCGCTCATTTTGGCAAAAAAAATAAGGCTGTTCGTGCTTATGATATTTTAGAGACATACTCAAAAGAAGTGCCCGAATTCAAAATACAGGCGGAATTGCTAAACGGGCAAATCCAAAAAATGCGCAGCAAGTATCAGGATCTTTATAATAAAGTTAGGGTTGAACGATTTCCGAATCACTACAATGCCATGCGGAAAAAAACCGCTCAAGCAGTATATAAGGATTTATGGAATGAGTTTGACCAACTCGGTAAAACGGTCGATGAGGACCTCAGAGATCTTTCCACGGGAAGACTTTGGAATCTTCACGCAGGTGCCGAAACAAGAGTTTCGAATTTTTGGAGAGAGTATCATAAGCTTAAGATGGAAGCAGAAAAAAGAGCTGAAATAAAATCCGCGTAAGCGGATTTTATTTTTTTGGTGGACCTTGTGAAAAAAATGGTAGCAAATTTACGGTATTATTAGCATACGCTTTTTTGGATAAGGTTACAATTGGTTATCACATAGTCGCCGCGCAGTAATTTAGGAATTTTATGAACCCAAACTCAAACTCAGACTCAAACGGTTCATTGTTAGCCTTCATCACAACCAAGCGCCAACAAGGCCAAAAAGATGATTTAATTTTGGAGGAGCTAGTTGCCGCAGGCTGGGACCGGATTGCAGTGCTTCAGGCGTTAGGCGGTAAAGATGTTCCTGCGCCAGCGGCACCCGCAGCGCCTGCGGCGGGGCAGCCGGCAGTCACCAGTCAAACCGGTAATCCCGGCCAGCCGCTCCAGCTTGAAACAGTGCATTATAATATTTCAGTAGGTAAGGTTCGTTCGAGAATCGGTGTTAGCGCTAGGGTTGCCAGTTTAATGCTTTGGCTCAGCGCTGGCACGATTGCCATTATCTTGCTGGCGCTACGCGCATCGATCCTTCCAGATCCGAATGAAGATTTATCCGGTCTCAGTCAAGCGCTGGTGTTCGGTATTGCAGTATTGATTCCGATCGTGCCATTGCTGTGGTTTGCGCTGCGCCGAATGAACCGGATGCTTGCCGAAAATCCCGCGAATAGCGATGATCTTTATTTCAAAAAAACGATCCGTTTCAATTTGTGGGTTTGGATGATTTTTTCGCTGTTCTGGGCAATAGCCGCAGTTTATAATATTATGGCTAAAGCTTTTTTACACAACCCGGTCAGTAGAAGTGCAATTATTGATGCGTTTATTTTTGCGCTGACTGCGATTGCGACTCTGTATGTTTTCTGGCGCTACTATCGAATCTCGCGGCGTTAAACGCATTCTTACTGTAATGTAAAAAAATCTCTGAGCTTTCGGAGATTTTTTTATGGCGAACTCTGGCAAACGAAGTCAAAATCAAGGTCATTGAGAGTAAAGCGTATATTTATTTTCACCAGTGTCAAAATTATATCCCTGGCTTTTTTATTTTATAGACCCAGAGTTTATTAAATAATGTATTGGTAAGAATTTGGTTTTGTTTATGCTTTTTGCTATATTACCTTCGACTTCGGGAAAATTTATTAGGGGGATTTATGGCTTTACCAAAAAGGATTTCTAAGGAAGATCGGCGAAATTGTTTTAGGCTTCTGCGGAAGTTGGCTAAAAATGAGCGTAATCCGCAGAAAGCGCGAGCGATGTCTGTTTTGGGCAGTTTTTCAATTCAACAAATCCGTGATGAAATAAAAAACAACACGGTTGCTGGCAGAGAGCTGCTCAAGGTCCTGGTCAATTATATTAGGAATGAAAAAAAAGCGCGCAAAAAATCAGAGGTTCAAAGAACGAGATCCCATTTCGTTTCTGGTTTGACGGCAAGAGGAGAGGCTGTCTACGCTCAGGGGAAAGTGCTTCCAGCCGGAGCTACTCATGAAATCATCCGCACGGGTTCCAAAACCGTATTGGCAAGAAGACGTTTCTCGGTCACCTAATATTACCGTCAGCTTATCGCATCAATCGCGATCTGTCTGGCGGATTTTTATTAAGAATTTTTTAATATGATCATGTTAATGTTTCCAAGCCGTGGGCCTGTCGGCTAATCAGTAAAGCCGCGAGTCTGCGAAACTCGAAATGCGGGTGCGATTCCCGCCAGGTCCATAGCCGATTGACTAGATTTATAAGATCCAGTAAATTGAAAATAGTTTCGCAGACTCAAAGCGGCTTAAATTAGTCGAAATCAAAACCACCCGTGAAGGGTGGTTTTGATTGGTGGACAATATGTGTAGAGGTAAAACCTTTTTCCTATTCGTTAGCCAAATTTATAACAGCGTTAGTAGGATAGGTTTGATGTCGGAGTTTCAAAATTACATGATATATTTTGTACAGATTTTTTTACAGTTTATATTTAATTATCTTAGCCGAAATAAAATCCGCGTAGTACCAAACAAAAGGTACTACGCGAAAGATTTTGCTAGCAGCCGTCGCTTGGGCAGTTATCTGGTAGGCAACTACCCGTAGTACAAACGGTAGCATATTCAGTTCGCAATTCTTCTTCCTTTTCCGTCAGTAGCCTTGCGAACTGATGACCAAGGGTTAGTGCTTGTTCAAACATACTCCTCCTTTCTAGTCCGTGGACATATAAATCTTTTATAAAGTATGAAATTACCTTGATAATGTCAAGTTGGAATATATTTTCATGGGGCGGCCGTCCGTTTGCAGAATTAATTTTTTGTTCAGCGTCGATAAAAATATCCTGGCTGGCAAACTTTTCTGAAATTGAAATCGTTCAATATTCGCAAGTACAAAGTAGTAGTTTTGCATTAAAATAACACCCGAAAGTGGCATGTGGTGGACCCTGACAAACGAAGTCAAAACCAAAATTATTGAGAGTAAAGCGTATATTTATATTCCAGATTTAGTTCCGGACTTCTTGAATTCCCGTCTCCATTTTTATACACTTGATTTCATTTTCATAAATTCAGAAAAAAGTACGCCCGAACCAAGAAATCGCCACAAGGATATGGCGATTTCTGATAATTCTGATTTATGGTGGACTTTGTGAAACTGAATTTCAACCAGATTTTAGTGGAATTAAGAGAATTGCGGACTTTTAGTAGTTAACGATTCTTTCATTATAATCTGGACGGTTTAAAAGAAAGATGATATATTGCTTAGTCCCAAGTTGGGTCTATAAGGAGGACTCTTGGACGAAAGATTTGTTTTTTTAAGAAAGGAAAAGTTTGATCCTACCAGGAGATCCGATTATGCAAATATTTCTGTACATTCGGATAGTTGGTTTCTTGGTTACCAATTTGCCTTCGGATTGCGGTCTGAAACACTGACTGGCAAAAGCCTGCTGGATATCGGAGGAATGCCTGGTGGTATTTTTGCCAAGTATGCCCAATCAATTGGACTCAATCTTACAACCCTGAACCCCTGTGCATCGCTTTTCACTGAAGACGTTAAACAACAATCAAGTTGTAAGAGCGTATTGGGTTTCGCACAAGAAATGCCGTTCGAGGATAACAGTTTTGATATAATCCTCGGACTAGCCAGCGTACCGGTGTACCTACCAAATTATGAGTCAGAATACCGCCGCGCTTTCAGAGAAATTATTAGGACGCTTAAACCCGGTGGCAAGGCCATTTTAACGTCGATCCCCGAATCTATCTACAAAGACTTGGTGTTTGTGGAGCTCGTTAAGAAATTTAAAGGCGTTAGTAATTGGTCCTTTGAAGACCTCGGTGAGGATGAAGGTGATTTCTATGGGGAAAAAGTTAAGATGAGGCTTTACAAACTCATAATTACTAAGAAAAGATAAATCTAGATGGCTGCTCTTTTTAGAGCGATTTGCTGTAAAATGCAAATGACAGGACCCGCCGATAAGTGGCCTTTTTATTTTTTATAATTTTTTACATCGAAAGTTTTAAATTTGAATAAAAAATCCGCTGCTCGCGGATGGTGGACTGAGCCAGTTGTTATCGGAATACCTTAAATCTGTGGTAATCAGCCCGTTGCAAATGTTGAATTGGAAAAACTGCGCCAGGCGGTTTGAACTGTAATTTAGCCAATTTAATTAAGGGTCTACGCCGATATTTGACTAATAGCATTAAAAATTGTATAATGTCAGGTCAAATAGCTAAGGTTATTTGACCATCTAAGCGAGCTTGCCTACGGGTTTAAAAGTGAGCGGATGCAATTCGGAGGAAAATGATGATTTTTATACTCATTGTTTTGGCTGTGCTGTTCGTATTCTCAGTTGGAATTACCTTGGCAAAGAAATTTTTTGTCGAACCCAAGATCAATCAACCGATTTTTTACTTCAACAGTTTTGGCGATAAATACGCCTTTTGCAGCATCCTTGATTTTCAACGAGCGCGTGCCGTCCAAGGGCAGACATATCTCACTGATCACGGCCACTATGTGGCTGTACCCGAAACTTTCATCTCCGCTCGGCCATTGTTTACGGGAGGCACTGAGTTTAATCCCCATCTGTTCATCCCAACGGTTTCAGAGAGTTTTATGACAATTGAACAGCAAACCAAGTTTTTTGCGTATTCTTGTTGGGGTATGATTGAGCGCAGCGCGAACACTGTGGCAAAGTTCAAAGCCGAAACAGCTAAAAAGAAATCGGAAGCCCTGCAAGCTGATCCGCTTCGCAGATTTGCAGAATGGATTGACCACTCCAGAGGGGTTGATGCAATCCAAAAAGCCTGTTACGGCTTCGGGATAGTTTGGCTGTGTATTGTCTCCTTTGTCGTTCTCAACAGGAATGACAAGGTTCAGCCTGTACAAGCACAGGACATCACTCTGACTGAACCAAACATGATTGCTCCAATCCGTGTCATGGGCGTGACCCGCGGCGAACGACACAAGATTGCTTTTGCATACGACGTTGATGGTATGCTCAATCAAGTGAACGGCGGTCCCGTAGTTAAAGTGATACCGCTAGGTGGTGACGTTACGCAGGTATGCATACGGGCAAGTAGCTACGAGATCCGATGCGGTCAGTCTTCCAAAGGGTTGAACGTGCAAGTCGGAGACCATATGTACATTCGCCTTATCAATGCGTTGACCTGGAGAGACGACAACGGAGTTGATCAGAACTTCAATCTGATAACCCTGGCTTTGACCAAAACTGAGGCAGATGTCTTGGCCTCGACAGGCAGGTTCACGGTAAACGAGTATAAGTAGAAAACAGAGTCCGCCAGCTTATCGTAATTTTTTCACGATTTGTCTGGCGGATTTTATTTTGGTACCGATCTTAAAAATGAGGATACAAAAATCACCACATTTAGTTGGTGATTTTTAAGTTGGTGGACCTAAGTTTCTCTAAGTCAAACCCCATTTTAGAGCTTCTGGAAAAGCTGTATTCTTTCAAAGAAACTTATGGGGATCGGTAAATTAATATTTTTTGTATTAGTTTTTGGGTTAACAGAAAAAGCGCCGAGTGCGTTGACAAAAATCTATTTTCATTGTAACGTAACGAGTTCTGTATTTATTTCACCGCAATCAGGAGGATTCACAAGTGATACGAGTACTGGTAACTCTCGAAAACACTTCTCCATTGCTCATGAATCCGATGAGTAGGGAGAAGTTATTAGAAATCCGTGATAAGCAGTATAAACCCAAAAATCGCAACCGGACTCTGGAGCAAGAAGCTGGCGAAAAACTCTACCGTGCTAGCAATGGTAAAGGTTCGGTTGGAATTCCGGCCGAAAACCTGATGGCGTGCCTTGTCGCTGCTGGCCGCAACGTTCAGTATGCCGGTAAGAAAAACATCAGCAATGCCGAGTCCACTATTCTGCCAGCCTTTTTACACCTTGACGGCGACTTCTTCCCATTTGCGGGCAAACCAAAATGGGAAGTAGATGTCCGGCGCGGCGTCAACCAGGACGGCGGATCCAATTGCATTGTCCGCCCAAAATTCCGCAAGTGGGAAATGGCCGTTCCGGTCGAGATAGACGAAAGTCAGGAGGTTTCCGAAGAAACGATTCGAAAACTTTTCGACTGGGCAGGTCGTGCTGTCGGACTCTGCGATTTCCGCCCTGCAAAGAAAGGGATCTTCGGCTGCTTCAGGGTGAAGCAATGGAAGGTCACCGGCAGGAGTCACAAAGGAAAAAAATAAGTTCGCTGCGAAACGCTGTGTGGTTACCCATCCCATAGCGTTGCTCAGTGTGCCACGGGGCTGGGGAGCTCTGTAACTTCGGTTGCATCTCCCTGCCAGAATTTATTCGGCTTTATACGCTCAGTTGCGCCATCCGAGTTGTTGTCCCGTTGTGCGTGGCAGAGTGCTCCAAGGGGCTGAGGGCTTCGTAAGGAGCCCTTGCCATTTATAATTGTTAGTCGGCTTTATAAAAGCAGTTGATCTATCGCATCGCTTTCCGAGGCGATCCGTGCCAAAGCAATTCCAGGCGAAGCGAACCAATCTGTACCGCTCCACGGGGCTGGGGAGACTTCGGTCTCCCTGCCATTCCTCATATCACTTTAATAAATGTTTCAAGCAACACAGAGATTCCTAGTGAGTCTCTGTTTTGTTTTGCCTCTTGCTATTGCTCTTTGACCTTGAGGCTGATTTTTGATAGTCTTTTAAGTTCCCAGTGAGGGGATGTAGTACATATCCATGGAGGAAAAATGTCTACTCAGCAATTAGTTCAGATTCAGCCTGCCCGGCAAAAAAATCTGGACTTACTCGAAAGTTTTCCATTTGATCGATACACTCGTCCGCTGAAGAATCAGTTGATTGCATTCGAACAGATCCAGGAGAACAACGGCAACATAACCATTCAAATGCCAACTGGCTCGGGCAAAACCTGTGTCGGTTACACTTTTTTGAAAGCTCTATATGAAAAAGGCAAACGGCGTTTGGTTTATATTGTTCCTAACAAGACTTTGGTAAACCAAATCAAGAAACTGCACCCCGACGTCAACGTTGCCTACGGCCGGAACGAGCATCCTTGTTTGTATTACCCTGACAAGCCTGCTGCGGATACTATTCCATGTTCGCTTTTGGTTGATTGCCCGCACCGCGTTGATCAAAAAACAGGCAAGACCAAAGAACCGGGAGCCGTACCTTGCCCTTATCTACAACAAAAGTATGAGGCTCGAAATCCGGAAAAGTTTTTGGTCTGTACTTTTTCATTTTACCTGTACACTGGCCCTGCCTTTTCAGAAGAATTTCCGCAGCCAGAAGGTTTGGTGATTGACGAGGTACACAAGCTGGCGCAGATAGTGCGCAGTACCCTTAGCTATGACATCACAGATCATCACCTTGAAAACTGCTCAGCGCTGCTTTATGAGGTTGGTGCTAAGCAAGAAGCAGAAATCATCGATTTTTTCAGGATCGAGGTTGTGAAGATTGCGAAGAAAAGAGAGCTTAACAAGCCGACGATTCTTCAAGATTATGAGATTGAGAAGTTGCTCGATACTTTGCACCTCCTCAATCGTTCGGTTCTGAAAAGTAAGGTGAAAGAAGCTATCAAATCCAGACAGCTCGACGGCATAGAAAAAAGGGAGATTTTGAAAAAACTTGAAGTCATTGTTCGCGACCTCAACCGATATTTGAAATCTCTTGAGTATTCTTTGCCAAGGGGCAAATATCAACCATCCACTTTCGCGTACGCTTACTACAACCGAGAGATGGGCGAAAATGATCTGGTGCAAACTAGACTTGTGATTAAAGCTTATGCTGTTGCGCCAATTATCCGCCGCTTACTTTCAAAGCGTACGTTGTCAATGTCAGCCACAATTGGAGACCCGGATGTTTTTGGTTTTGATACAGGGATAAAGGCTCCATTTTACTCAATTGAGTCAGAGTTCCCAGCGAAAAATACCCGAATCTTCCTGCCTTGTGATATGCCTAATCTTTCGGCAAAATACCGCCCGAAAGGGGAACCCAACAAGACTCTTCGCCGGATAGTCGAGACCTGTAAGAAACTCAACCGGAGAGGAATCCGTTGCATGATCGTGGTCGTCTCGGAGAAAGAACGCCGCAAGACCATGCAGCTTTGTGAGTCAGAAAAGGTTGATGGCGTTAGTTACGGTAACGGCGTTACGGCAAAGGCAGCCGCGGAATCTTTCAAAAACGGTCAAGGGAGCACTTTGGTTGGCACTACTTCCAACTACGGGGAAGGAATTGATTTGCCCGGCAAGCAAGCACAAATGATTTTCTTTTTACGTCCCGGTTACGCAAGTCCCGATGATCCTTTGACGCAGTTTGAAGAACGTCGCTTTGGCGGCGGTCAAGCATGGGCCGTTCGAAATTGGAGAGCAATGCAAGAGGCTCTTCAGGTTCGTGGGCGCAATGTCAGAAGCCCGAGAGACAAAGGGATTACGATCTTTGTCTCAGAACAGTTCAAGCGTTTCCTCTTCCATGCCCTGCCCGATTGGCTTAAAGTCGCTTACGTTGATGATATTGATTTCGACACAGCGATCAAGCAATCTATCAAATTGTTGAGTTAAACTCATGCCGCGTGGCCTAGTGCTGCGCGGTTGTTTTTTTAAAGTAAAGATGGACTATTAGCGGATTTTGGTGTAATTTTTTATTATAGATGATATTAAGGAACTAAATTTGAAAAGATTGGATGCATGGTTTTAAGCTGATAATAAAAAATTATGATAGGCAAAATTAAGACTAAATTGAGGCCGGTAAAACTAGCTTTTTTGGTTAATCCAAAAGACAAGAAGTCTATTTTAGAAGTAATAAAAATCAATTCATGTCTTTGGGGAGGCATATTTAATCCTATTATCCCAGCTTATAGTCGTATCCCCAAAAGTTTGAAGAAGAAAGAATTGTTATTTAAGTATAACGCTTCTAAATTAATTGATGGCTACATCGAGGGTTTTGATCCTGATGTAATAGTTAAAGTAGGGAATTTGAAAGGTATAAAGTTTAATCCAAATAATAGGGAAGTAATAACTGTAAATAATGTTCTAAATAATATGGCGGTGGACGGAATGCCTAATTACGGCATTGGTCTTTTTGAAGTACTCAGCCATTTTTATTCGGAAGAATTTAAATATCAACGGATCAAGCCATTAGACATTGTGTATCCAATTTTTAAAAAAAATTATGAGCTATTTTTTTCTTCTGTTTTTGGCTCCCTGCCAAAGGATATAGCAAAATTATTCATTGATAATAGTTGGAAAAAGGAGCTTGACTTCAAGGATAAAAGTATCGAAATAGAAAACTATGTAGAAGAAATACAGCCAGGAAAGCTGTTTTTAAGAAGGTTAATGTCTAGCTATTTGAAAAATGAAAGTCATGGGGGCCTTAGGGGTGGAGATTGCATTTTTTTCTTAGATGTTAAGAATAATCAAGACATTATTGATTATTGGAATTTGCGAGCTGTGGGATGGGAAGTTGTGCCTATAGCTTTACAGAGCACGGGTTCTTCAAAGACTAAACAATTCGTTTTAAGTTACATAAAAGAAAAATTTTACAAACGCAGATATCCTGCTAATTATTATAATCACGCTACGTTCATGACGGCTCGGTCAGTTGATCCGAAAATAAGCTTGAAGTTTATTCAAGATTTATCAATACCAGATTTCGGAGTACCAAATGAACCAAAAATTATTTTTAATAACCATTATCCAAGAATATGGGATGAATGGGCGCGTGATAAGGATGGGGTTGATGGAGCCGGTATCATTGCTAAAGAAGAAGATCATGATATTCCAGAGGAAAAGGATTTTATTTCCTTTCCCGCATTGAATCCAGATTTTGATACCGATATTCACAGAAATGGAGATGGTTTCAAATTCGTTAATGAGGTTCAGATTAATTTATATGGTACGAGTGATGAATTATATGCAGAGGTTATTCCCGAGGGAGACGAGAACTTGTCTCGAGTGATTGGTGGCTTACGGCACTGGCGTTTTTCAAAGAGAGGGATGATGTACATGGTCGACTTTCCCAGGTCGGCTATCCATCTTAATCTGCCTAAGTCCGAAGACCTTTTTACTGAATGGATGAAATCTAAGGGCTGGGAAATTAAGCCATCGCCATCGGGTTTAATAGCAAAGCAAATGTTAAAAAGATTGAATGGAATTTCGGGAGTAAACTTACTTTCACATGAAGGAGTAGTAACCCTTTTAGCGTTGATGGAAAATGGAAAAACTATTACAAAAGACACTTTTTGGGCTGAAGTGCAAAAAATAGCAAGTGCAAAAAGGATGTTATCCACTCCCTCGAGAATTGCGCAGTGGATATTAAAAACTAATATGGTTAGACTCGGTATAGAGGTGCAGTGTCCGATCTGTGGTCAGTACAATTGGTTTTTTCTAAAAGATTCAGACTATGAAGTTCAATGTGGTAAATGTTTAGAAAATTTTGCTTTACCGACACATTCTCCAAATGAAATTGTTTGGTCATATAGAACATTTGGCCCTTTCAGTTTGAGAGGCAAGGCATATGGTGTATATTCAGTTTTGCTTGTGCTTCGTTTTTTTGGTCAATTATTGGATAGCCCAATAACCCCAGCTTTAAGCTACAATTTAAAAAAGAACGGACAGGAATTTGAAGTCGATCTCGGGATGTTTTTACAGCAGAATAAATATGGGCTTACAAATAACGAACTAATTTTTTGTGAATGTAAAAGTTATCATGATAATTTCGAAAAAAAGGATATTGATAGAATGGCTTTTTTGGCTGCAAATTTTCCGGGAGCAATAATCGTTTTTGCTACCTTGAGGAGAAGGTTATCAGATAAAGAGAAAAAGTTAATCACACCATTAGTTAATCGAGGACGCAAATATTGGAAATCCGAGAGACCTTATAATCCCGTCTTGATATTAACTGGTAATGAACTTTTTTCTGATTGGGCACCGCCCGATAGTTGGAAGGATTTAAATATCGCTCCAGCTGGGTGGGACAGATTTAGCGCCAAAGATTTGGTACAGTTGTCTGATTATACACAACAAATGTATCTGGGGCTCAACCCATGGATGCAATGGTTGGATGAAAAAAGGCAGAAAAAGAAAAAAGTAATATTAACCAATCCCCTCACTTAAAGGGAATGTTTAAATACTATACCATGACTCAACAATTATTTCAGATGAGGATTTTAAAAATCACAATAAAAAGTTAGAAACTCAAATTGGTAACCTTGAACTTAGTTTAGTGAATAGTGATATCTCTGCTTTTGATTTTGATAGTGCCTTGGAGTTTTCTTTTGATCTAATCAAAAACCTTCCAAAAATATGGAAGGCTCTTGATGTTGTTGACTTTAAAGCTCTTAGAAAAATTCTATTTCCTGAAAACATCATCTATCCCTTTATAAATAACCAAACCGCAGAATTGTGCTTTATTTATAAGGACGCAAGTGTTGTTCAGGCTAAAAATGAAACATTGGTGGAGCGAATCGATATGGCTGGCAAACTAGTAAGAGTATTTATAAACGACAATACTAAAAAGGAATATCTTCGACAGTAATCATGGTATCGTTACAGAAAAACATAAAACTCCTTGGCTCAAACAATGGACTTTGCATACTATAGAATTTCCAGAAAGAAAAGCAGATGAGATTACAAAAAAGTTAAGTGAGGTTTTAGAAAGAAATTATTGGTATGCAGATTATAAGAATAATAAATATCACTATATAATTTATAAAGACAAAGTTTTTAAGGTGGATTTAGCCAATCCTGTTCTATACAAAGATGCAAAACAATATGGATTATCTTTAGGGATTCCAGAATATCAAGTTGATTTTGCTCCTGACGATAAAATTTGGGAAAGATAAAAAAAGCAGCGAATCCGGAAAATCGCTGTTTTTTCTTGTTTTTCCGCTGGCAAACTTTTCTGAAATTAAAATCGTTCAATGTTTGCAAGCACAAAGTATTCATTTTGAATTAAAATACCACCCTAAGGTGGTATTTGGTGGACCCTACCGGGCTCGAACCGGTCACCTCCTGCTTGCAAAGCAGGCGCTCTACCAAATGAGCTAAGGGCCCAAATTTTTTATACCCGCATCCGTACCCGCGGCGTTGGAGGCACGGTCTAAATTTTTCCGGCGCGCTAGTTGGTTTACTGCAGATTTGTTCCCGGCGCCGCGGCGTGAAATAACGAGCCGATCAGGCCAAGCAGACCAAATAACCACATTGCGCCCAGAAGCGCAATGATCAGTCCGACCAGGCGCCACATAGTGTAAGTGCCCGCGCCGGTCCCGGCCTGAAAAAATTTTTCAGCCCAGTCAACTTCGCCCGTGAAGTTAGTGATCTGCACGGTGTAGCGCATCATCACGATGCCAAGCAGAATCAATAACGGTCCGAAAATAAATTGCATAAAATAAAGTGAACAAATTTTTTATCGTCGCGTATCCGCGGCGGTTTTTCTGGTGGGTGTGCGTGGACTCGAACCACGGACCTCTTCATTATCAGTGAAGTGCTCTAACCAGCTGAGCTACACACCCGGAATTTTTGAATCTGCGCTGGAGTCTTCCGGTTAAATCGAATTTTAAATCTTTCAAATTTTAACAGATAAGCTTTGAAAAGTAAAGGCAAAAGGCCAAGGTATGATTAAAAATCATAAGTGCATAACTCGGCTAAAAAAATTTGCGTTTTCGTTTCAAATCTTTTACAATAAATAGGTAAATCAGCATTCTGAAACTAAAAATAAATGTTGTTTTCTTCAAAAAAGAGCGTTCTTGGAGTAGATATCGGCACGGACAACATTAAAATTGCTCAGATAACCAGTAAGGATAATGTCCACACTCTGGATACTTATGGGGTCGTCAATGTTTCTTTCAAAATTGACGATATGGTTGAAGATAATATTACCAAAACCGCGAATGTCCTTAAAAACTTAATAGAAAAAGCGGAGGTAACTACCCGAAAAGTTGTCGCATCACTGCCGAATTCTACGGTTTTCACCTCAATTATTGAAATGCCGAAAATGTCGGATTCGGAACTTAAGACCGCGGTGGAGTTTGAGGCTAAAAAATATGTTCCGCTGCCAATGTCCGAACTGACTTTATCCTGGGTGATTCTTGAAAAATTGAGCGACGGTAAAAGCACGGTTTTAATCACCGCGGTTCCGAATAATATTTTGCGCAGCTACATGCAGATTTTTCAGATCGCCAAGCTTGAGCCGGTTGCGCTTGAGATTGAAGCGCTGGCGTTGATCCGTTCAGTGGTCGGTGACGATAAGGGCAATAATTTGTTGGTGGATATTGGGGCCAGATCAACTCATTTGAACATTATTGAACGCGGTAATTTGGTTTTAGCAAGAAGCGTGCCGATTGGCGGAGAAACGATTACCACCAAGATCGCGGAAAATTTAAAAATCAGCGTTGCCAGGGCGGAACAATTCAAAAAAGATTTTGGAATCAATCAGGCCAGTTTAATTCCTGAAACCATCAAGCCGATTTTGCAGGCAATGAAAACCGAGGCCAAGCAATTGCAAAGCATTTATCAGGCGCGCGGCAAAAAGTTCGATAAAATTTTGCTGGCCGGCGGCGGCGCCAATCTTCCGGGACTCGCGGAATTTCTCGGAGATCTTGGACCGAAGGTTTTCCTGGGGGATCCGTTAAGCCGTTTAACTTTTGATCCGGGCCTGAAGCCTTTGCTTCAGCAGTATTCAGGAAGTTTATCAGTCGCAATTGGCCTGGCTTTAAGGGTTACCAAATAAAAACAAATGGCAGATATAAATTTATTACAATCAGCACAGCCGTCACAAAACGATCCTATTAGACGCGCCAAGATTTTTACGATTGTCAGCGCGGTGATTTTCGGTTTGGCGCTGGTTATCGGTATTTTTATTTTCTTTTCAAACCGCAGCTCTGATTCCCAGATTCAAAATTTAAGCACTCAGAAAAACGATACCATCAATCAGATTATGGCAAATAAAGATTACGGCACTTTAGTTGTCGATCAGCGGAAAATTAAAGATCTCCAAACTTTATTAGATAAACATTTAGATTGGTCAAAACTTTTGCCGAAATTTTTCGACGCAACTCTGACCAGCGCAAGTTACAGCAGATTTCAGGCGCAATCTGACGGCAGCGCCTTGATTACCGGCAATGTCGCGACCTTTGTGGACTTGGATAAACTGATTCAAGCTTATCAATTGACCGACTTTAGCTCATATATAAAAGATGTGCAGCTGGTCAACATTGGTTTTTCAACGGATTTAAATAAGCCGGGAATTACTTTTACGATCAAGGTTATATTCAATCAGGACATTATTAAAGCCCAGGCTGCTTCAACTTTGGTTCCTGCCTCCGGCTCAGCCGGCGGCAATGCCGGATCGGGGAATCACTAATATGCCATTGGAAAACCTTCCTAAAAAGCGCGGCCCGGATTGGGCAACCGGTAGCATCATGCTTATGCTTGCGATTGCAGCAATCGTATTTTATGATCTGCCGAAATTTTCAAGCATGCGCGCAAACAGAAGCGCGGTTCAGGATTTGCAAAATCAATTGAGCGTTTTGAATCAGCAGCGTTCCGATGTGAATAATGCAATCAGTCAGATTGATAAAAATCAAAGCACTTTGCAGCAGGTTGATCTGGCAATTCCGGATAAGCCGCAGCTTGCCGATATTTTTGCGCATTTAGAGGTGCTCGCAAAATCCTCGAATATGACGCTCTCTTCAGTGCAGGCCGATGATCCTACTTTGCAGCCTAGTACAGATAATCCAGCGGCGGCGGCACAGGCTCAGGCGCAAGCCGATCAAGCTCAGGCCAATCAAACAAATAAAAGTCCAAGCCCGACTATTGGGCTTGTACCGGTCAGGATTGAACTGCGCGGAACAATCACTTCCTTGCAAAGTTTTTTGGCGGCATTGGAACAAAGCCTGCGCTTGATTGATGTGCAGCAAATCAACATTATTCAGGGCGACAATTCCAGTTTAACTTTCGATATTGATTTAAACACTTATTATCAAAAGAAATGATTAGCTCCAAAGAAACAAAAGGATATGTAATTTTGGCGATTATTTTGATAATAATCGGTTATCTCATTTATTCGCATTTTTTTGCTGGTAATTCAGGAGTGGAAACTACCGCACTTCAAAATTTATCCGGCGGTTCTCAATTTTTACCAAACGGTTCAAAGCTTGATCTTGGACCGACCCAGCAACCGCTTTTCAAACAGCTGGTTCCGCCGAATTATCCGGTAGTCAGCCGCGGAGAGATCGGCAATGCCGATCCGTTTAAATAGCCGAAGTTAAATTGGTCTCAGCAAACTTTTATGGCCGAAACAGTAAAAATCGACAACTTTGAAACTTTTTTGGTTGACCACGGCTTCATCACTCAGGCGCTGTACGAAAAACTGCAAGAGCAGAGCCTGAACACCAAACAGCCGGTGCTTTCAATTATCACCAACCAGAAAATTTTAAGTCCGGAAACTCTGGCCCAGGCAAAGGGCGCGTTTTTAAATGTGCCATATGTCAGCTTCAAGGATCTTGATATTCCAAGTGATGTACTCGGCCTGATCCCTAAAGAAACCATGGAGTTTTACAGGGTGGCGGCGTTTGAGCGCGATGGTAAAAATGTTAAGGTCGCAGTAACCGATCCTACCAATTTGCAGGCGCTTGAAGCTTTGGAATTTTTTTCCAAAAAACAAGGTTACGATATTCAGCTTTACGTTACCGATGATCAGAGTTTTAACAGAGTGACAAAAAAAGAGGGTGACATAACCCAGATCAGCCAGGTAGTCGGTGAGGCATTGCAGAATATTGAAGAAAAAGAAAAAGCCGAGAAGCGCAGCGGTGTTCAGGCTAAAACCGCCCCGCTCCAGGAGCTGATTCAGGACGCGCCTATTTCAAAAATTGTCGACGTTATTCTGACCAACGCTATTGATAATAACGCCTCGGATATTCACATTGAACCGGAAGATGCGCAATTAAGGGTGCGTTATCGTATTGACGGAGTTTTGCAAACTACCTTAACTTTGCCGAAGAATGTTGAGCCGGCGATAGTTTCAAAAATAAAAATTCTTTCAAACCTGAAAATTGACGAATCGCGCTTGCCGCAGGACGGGCGCTTCCATTATGAAACCACCGGCAAATCAGTAGACCTTCGCGTTTCAATTTTGCCGAATATCAACGGAGAAAAGGTGGTTATGCGTATTTTGGACAAAACCACTAAAGTCCCAACCTTGGAAGATCTGGGTTTCCGCGGCAACGCTTTGCAGTGGACCAGAGACAATATCAAAAAAACTCACGGTGTTTTTCTTGTTACCGGTCCAACCGGAAGCGGTAAATCGACAACTTTGTACGCCGTACTTTCGCTGCTGAATAATGTTTCGGTAAACATCATCACGCTTGAAGATCCGGTTGAATATTTTATCGAGGGCGTTAACCAGAGTCAGATCAATCCGGATATCGGATTAACTTTTGCTTCCGGTTTAAGAAGTGTTTTGCGGCAGGACCCGAATATCATCATGGTTGGTGAGGTCCGCGATAAAGAAACCGCGGAGCTGGCAGTGCATGCGGCCTTGACCGGCCACCTGGTTTTTTCTACTTTGCACACTAACAATGCCATTGGAGCGTTGCCCAGGTTGATTGACATGGGCATTGAGCCGTTTTTGCTGACCGCTTCAATTAACGCGATAGCCGCGCAGCGTCTGACCAGAAAAATCTGTCTGGATTGCCGTGCCGAGATTGAGGTGCCGGAACAGGTAAAAAAGCAGATCAAAGAGCAGATGAAAAATGTTTCCAAGCAGGAGCTTGAAGATCTGGACCTCAATGATATCAGGTTGTATGCTGGGCAGGGCTGCGATAAATGCGGGCACAGCGGTTACCGCGGACGTATCGCAATTGTGGAAGTGCTACCGCTTACTCCAAAGATTGACGACATGGTTTTAGGCAAGGTTTCCTCCACGGCGATTTTCCAAGAGGCGCAGTCGCTGGGCATGATCAGCATGCAGCAGGACGGTATTATCAAGGCCCTGCAAGGAATTATTACTTATGAAGAAGTAATCAGGGTGACCAATGAGTAATTCAGCAAAAATTTTATTAGTCGAAGAAGAGCCGTTTTTATGCGGAATGTATCAGACCAGGCTGAAAATTGAAGGACACGAAGTTCAGGCGGTTGATAACGGCGTTGAAGCTTGGGACCGGTTGTCCAAACAAAGTTATGATCTGATTTTGCTGGATTTAATTGCAGAAAAAGAAGACCGTTTTGAATTTTTACAAAAAGTTCGCAGCGCTCCGGATAAAACACTGGCAAATACTCCGGTGGTAATTATCACCAATCTCGGCCGAAAAAATGATATTGAACAGGGCATGCGGCTTGGAGCCAGCGACTACATTGTTAAAGCAAATTTTACTCCGACCGAAGTGGTCGAAAAAATAAAACATCATTTAAAGGAACACCATGGTCTACAAAGCCAGCGAACTAGAGTTAAATAAATTATTATCGATCGTGCTGGAGCGCGGCGGTTCAGATTTGCATTTGATTGCCGGCGAACCGCCGGTCATCCGGGTTGATGGTAAGTTGATCAAACTCGATGAGTATCAGGTCTTAAACCTTGAAGCGGTTCAGGGTATTTTTGACATTTTGCTGAACACCAGACAAAAAGAACAATTTGAACAGCAAATGGATATTGACCTGTCATATTCTTTTAAAGACAATGCCCGATTCAGAATTAATATTTACAAACAAAAAGGCTTGCTTGCCGCGGCGTTCCGGTTGATCCCCACTCAAATTAAAACCGTCAAAGAACTTGGCTTACCGGAAACTTTGCTGAAATTTGCGACCCCAAAACAAGGGCTGGTTTTGGTGGTTGGTCCGACCGGTCATGGTAAATCAACGGCAATGGCGGCGCTTACTGACTACATCAACAAGACCCGTGCTGAGCATATTGTCACCATTGAAGATCCTATTGAGTTCGTGTTTCAGCCGGCAATGAGCATTGTTAACCAGCGCGAGGTTTATGTTGATACTCCGTCATTTGGCCAAGCATTGAAGGCCGCGCTGCGCGAAGATTTAAATGTGGTTTTGGTCGGTGAAATGCGCGATCTTGAATCGGTTCAGTCGGTTATTACGATCGCAGAAACCGGCCACCTTGTTTTTGCAACTTTGCATACTAATGATGCTGGACAGAGCATTGATCGTATTTTGGACGTTTTTCCGCCGTACCAGCAAGCCCAGGTCCGCGCTCAGCTGGCCAGTGTTTTACTTGGCGTGGTCAGCTTGCGCTTACTGCCAAAGATCGGCGGCGGCCGGGTACCGGCATGTGAAATTATGTTGGTAAACAACGCCATTCGTAATATTATCCGCGAGGGTAAAACCTATGAAATTGACAACACCATCCAGACTAATTTGGAAGACGGCATGATCTCGCTTGATCGTTCGCTGGCAAACCTTGTCCGGTCAGGTGCGGCAACCATTGAAGATGCCAGGGGTTATGTTAAAGACTTGCAATATTTTTCATCTTTGATTTCCAGAGGTTAAACTAAAGGGGAAGGTAAAGCTTAATGCAATATAAGTATCAAGCAAAAGATCCAAACGGCAACCTGCGCGAAGGGATAGTTGTTGCCGATAATCAAGACCGTGCCGAAGCGCTGCTGTCCGAAAACGGTTTGGTGATTTTGGATTTGGCGGCTATTAAAGAAAGCTTGCTTTCCAAAGCTTGGCCGTTTGGCAAAAGCGTCCCGGCCAAAGAAATGGTTTTGTTTTCTAGGCAATTGGCAACTTTGTTCGGCGCTCAGGTGCCGATTCTGCAGTCACTGCGGATATTGCAGGATCAGATCAGCAATGGCCGGCTAAAGGAAATTATCAGCAGAATAGTTAATGATGTTGAGAGCGGCGACAGCTTGTCGCTTTCAATTTCGCGTCATCCGCACGTTTTCGGCAACGTCTACGTCAACGTCGTGCACGCCGGTGAGCTTTCCGGATCTTTGGACCGCTCGCTGAATTACCTGGCTGACCAGATTGAAAAAGATTACGATCTGAATTCCAAAGTCCGCGGAGCCATGGTTTATCCGGCTTTCGTGCTGGGTGCTTTGATCTTGGTGGGAACATTGATGTTCCTTTTTATTCTGCCGAAACTGACTGATGTCTTAACCGAGCAGGGCGGACAATTGCCGATAATTACGGTTTGGCTGATTGCTTTCACAAAATTTTTCCAGGTTTATTGGTGGGGCATCTTTCTTGCGGCATTCATTATTTATTTAGCGATACGTATTTACATTAACACTGACGGCGGCAGATATGTCTGGGACCGCTTAAAAATTCATACTCCGATTTTTGGCGATATTTTCAGGAAGGTTTACCTGGCGCGTTTTTCCCGGAACCTTTCAACGTTAATCGTTGGCGGCATCCCGATCATCCGCGCTCTTGAGATCACTTCCGAGCTGGTAAACAATGTCATTTACCGAGATATAATAATTGACGCTGCCAACAAGCTCAGTAGTGGTAAAACCATTTCCAGTTCTTTCGAAGGCTACGAGGAAATCCCTAAGGTCGTAACGCAGATGATTCAGGTCGGTGAGCAATCTGCGACGTTGACCGGGATTTTGCAGAAACTCGCGCTTTTTTATGAAAAAGAAGTCGATGGTAAAATAGGAAACCTAACCACTTTGATTGAGCCGATCATTATTCTGGTGCTTGGCTTGGCTGTGGGTATCTTAGTTGCGGGAATTTTACTGCCAATTTATAATTTAGCTAGTAGCATACAGTAAGTATGCCTCTCTCCGGAAGGGGGTGAAAGAATTGAGAAACAAAAATAAAAGCGTACTCGGATTTACATTGATTGAATTGCTGGTGGTCATTGCGATCATTGGTCTTTTGGCTTCAGTCGTCTTGCTGGCCTTAAACTCAGCAAGATCCAAGTCCAGAGACGCAAAGAGGATCGCTGACGTTCGTCAGCTGATCACTGCTATGGAACTTTATTATAACGATAATAACGGTTATCCGACCCAAGCCACAGCTCAAAGAGTTACGGCCGGTGCTTCCGGCGGTATAGCTGGTTTGGTGACGACCTACATCGGCGCTTTGCCGACCGCACCAACTCCTGCTGATGACGGTGCATTGCCTGCCGGTTCACGCTGTTCAGAGGCAAACGGTTCATTCATTTGGAATGACTACGTTTATACTTCTGCAAACGGCAGCACTTATACTTTGACATTCTGTGTCGGCGGTCAGACCGGAGGACTAGCGGCGGGCAGGCATACTGCTTCACCTGCAGGTATCCAATAGTTTAAAAATTTGTTAGTTGTACGGGCCGGTCACAAAGTGACCGGCCCAATACAGTCAGCAAATTTATGGAAGAAATTAGCGTTTCGCCATCATTGCCCGGCTCCGAAATGCAGGGCAGTACCGCATTGCCAAGCACTCCGGCTCCGATTAATTCCAAACTACAACTGATCATCCTGGTTGTAGCTTGTGTTTTATTTGGATTATCTTTGCTGTTTGGGATTTATTCTGGATTTTCACTGGGCCGTTCTGAAGTTACTTTTCAAAATGCGCAGCAGATAAATATCGCCCTACAATACTATAAAGCCGATCAGGTAGCTTACCCAACCGCTGATCAGTTTTACACTCAACGAATTTTAGTGCCGTTTTATTTGCCGGCGCTGCCTGAGCCTTCAGATGCTTCCGGTTCCTGCAAAAATTTTACTCAATTTATTTACACCCAGCCCGCTCCAGGCCAATTTCTTTTGGAATTTTGTCTGACCTCTGGTACAAACGGTTTGGGCAGCGGTCTGCATGCGTTCACTGAAAAAGGACTAGAATGACATTTTCAATTGCGCTGATAATTTTTGTACTCGGCGCGGTATTGGGCAGTTTTCTTAATGTCGTTATTTTGAGAATGCCGCAGGAGCAGGGGCTTTCCGGGCGTTCGCATTGCCCAAAATGCCGGCATACTCTTTCTGCATTGGATTTAGTGCCGATCCTGAGTTTTATTTTTTTGGGCGGCAAATGCCGTTATTGCGGTAAGTCAATCTCCAACCGTTATATTTTTATCGAAACTATTTGCGGCCTGCTGTTAGTGCTGGCTTTTTTTAAATTTTTGCCCAGCGATCTCCGCAGTGCCGTACTTTTGATCCGCACTGAATTTATTTTGCTTACTTTGGTTGCGGTATTTGTTATCGATTACGAACATTTTTTAATTCTGGATAATCTGATTTTTCCGGCCACCGCGATTTTGATGCTTTTAAATTTAGCGGCTGACATCACCGCACATACCGGTTTTGTAATCCATGCTTCTTTGCTGCTTAACGGCCTGCTTTCGGGAATAGGCTTGATGCTCTTCTTCGGCGCGATCTACTATATATCTGGCAAGCGCTGGATGGGTTTTGGCGATGTAAAGCTTGCGATGTTTCTGGGGCTTGCAACTCCCCAACCCTTTATTATCATCAACGTATTTTTGGCATTTCTGCTTGGAGCGGTGCTTGGCATCGGTTTGCTATTATTTAGCGGTAAAAACATGAAGAGTGAAATACCATTTGGTACGCTTCTAGCATTGTCAACGGCGTTAACAATTTTTTTTGGTCCGCATATTCTGGATTTTTATTTGCGAACTGTCGGACTCTCATATCTAGCCAGCTATTAAAAAGATAACTTATGTCTAAAGTTGATTTTCAAAAAAATAAACAAAGCGGTTTTTCTTTGATTGAACTTTTAACCGCCATTTCTATTATTGTGATTCTAACCTCGCTTTTTTTGGCAAACTATCGGGCGCAAGGTTCTAAGGCCGCAGTCAATGCGGCTACTTCAAATCTGATTTCTGACCTGCATAAAGTTCAAAGCTTTGCGCTGTCTTCCCGTGATGTCGCAAGCGGTAATCCAGCTTCACGGTACTCAATAACCTTTTCAAATGGTGCGATCAGCTATGATCTGGTTGGCTACAACAGCGCGATTCCGGCGGTGCCGACGACCATCAGTACAACCAGACTTGGCCCGCTGGTTTCAGTGAGTTCGGTGCAGATCACAAGGGTTGACGGCAGCGTGGTTTCACCCAATAGCGTCAATGCCGGGTTCAAAATTCCTTTTGGAAAAGTAGTTTTAAATTTTACCGGTTCAGTTATTGATGAGGTTAATGATCTCGCCAGGATAAAATTAATTTCAGCGGACAATACTGTTTGTTCTTACGTCGTTATAAACGGAATTACCGGCAATATCGTCAATCAAACGCCTTGTCCTTAATCTGAAAATGAATTTGGTTTCCATTTGATTTTTTTCCCAGAATCAGGTATAATAATTGCAGACAAAAGTTTTTTTGAAATAAAATGAAAATAAAAATCAACTCAGTTTACTCTTATGCTTTAGCCGCAACTTTTTTGGTTGCCGGTTTTATTTTTACTGTCAGGTCGGCGCACGCTTACAACCCGTTGTATTACACTGCCAATCAAAACGGCTCGGTTCCTGCTCAACAGGATTCCCGTGGCGGCGGTAATCCTTCAACGGCCACAATTATCAACCAAAGTCCTGCCGGCGGCAGTAATATGTTTTGGAAAACCAGTTCAAACGTTAGCTGGCTGACCGTAACTCCTTCCTGTCACGGCACTACTGGTTGCGGTAACGCAGGTTCAGTTGCTCCGGGAGCAAGTGATACCGTTACGGTTTCGCCAAATACTACGAATTTAGCTCAAAATAGCTATGTCGGAACCGTGACTGTAAATGGCTATATTGATGCGGCGATGACAACTCCTTCTAACCCCGCTACGGTGACCATAACGGTTAATTATACTGTCAGTGCGCCATTGCCTTGTAACATTGCTGTCAGCTCCACTTATAACGGCACCCCAAATACTTTGCCGCCCGGCGGATTTAACTATACTTTGACCGGACCTTCAACAATCAACGGAACAAATATGACCGGCGCTACTCCTTGGCAAGTGACTGCGGGCACAACCTGGACCATGAATGCCACGCCGCTTGGCAACACTCAGGTTACCGGCTATGCTCCAGCTCAAAACCAAACCTGTGCGACATCCGGTTCAACTATTACTTTCACAGCATCTTTTACTGACAATCCTCCAAATCCGCCGAGCTCGCCAGGAGCTGCCAATACCAGCATTGATTCAACCGTGGCATGTACCCACATCAAATTGAATTGGGGCGCCGCAACCGGAGCAACAGACTACTACTTATATCGCAGCACCTCAACCGGCACTCCTACTTCCAGCGGAAATCCTTGGGTCGATACAGCAAGCACAGGTACGACATACGATTATGTTCCGCCAAGCAGTGACCCGGCTTACTATTATTGGGTGGCGGCAAAAAATATCGGTGGTACCTCAAGCTTGTCAGGTCCAACAGCTCAGGTCGCTCCAACGCCTTGTATGGCGGACTTCAGCGCAAGCAATAAAGTGCTGACCAAAATTAATGCGGTAAATTATCCGTTCAATTCACCGATCGGCTGTATCGGCAATCAAGCCGGCACCTTGCCAAATACGATCAGAACCGGCGATAAAGTTTCTTGGAGTTTGAACGTTTGTAATCAGGGCAACCTCAGTGCAATTAATGTTGTGCTTACAGACACGCTCACTGACCTCTCGCCGATCGCCGGAAGTTACATTTTGACAACTTCGCCGCCCACTACCAGCAGCAGCATCACCCCAACTCCAGGCGGGACCTGCGCAACCGGCAGCTGTACCTTAACCTTCAACATTGGCAACATTCCAAGCGGTCATAACGCTATCATTACTTTTGACAGCAATACTTTGATTCCGGTCGGCACCACTCAAACTCTAAATCGATTCAGAAATCAAGCCTCGTTTGTCTGGGCAGTGTCCGGTAACAGCGCTGATAACCTTGGATGTACCGGTCATGGTTCGACTTCGACAAATCCGTGCGTTATGCCTGATCCAGGTTATATTGTGTTCTTCAATGGACCAAAAGCTCCTACTCAAACTGAAACTCATCCTTAAATAGGCAGCGGTCGCCTAGATATAAATAGTTAATGAAAATCGCCGCTCAAAAAAACCAATTGGGTCAGACCCTAATTGAAACATTAGTGGCGATTTTAATTTTAGTTGTCGGTCTGATTTCCGCGCTGACTTTGGCGATCTCTTCTTTCCAGTCAACTGACCTGGCAAGCAAACAGGTTGTGGCAACTGCTTTAGCCAGGCAAGGGGTCGAAGCTGTAAAAAATATCCGCGATTCAAATTGGCTGAATGGTACTTTAACTGATTGCTCTTCAACTATGAGCTCGGGGCAATTTTGTTATTCAAATTGGCTTGGCAGCGGTACGACAGCTTTAGCCAACGGCATTTATGCGGTCAAATTCAATGGCGGCGGTGTGGACCCCTGGACATTATTGGCTACCGCAAATTACGTTTTAAATTACAATTCCGCTAACGGTGTTTATGATGTCGGCGGCGCCGGCAGCCCTTCAATTTACTCAAGAAAAATCGTGATTACTCAAAACACTGCGGCGCCTTTTAATGCCGCGAATCCCGAAATAAAAGTTGTTTCAACAGTATGGTGGACTGACCGGCGCTGCGCACCAACAACCGACCCGACGACCCTTGCGCTAAGCTGCAAGGTCAGCTTGGAAATGCATTTAACAAACTGGAGAAATTATTAATGCTGAGTGTAATTAAAATTTTTACGGAGCACCGGCGTAGGGATCGCGGTCAAAAAGGTTTCACATTGGTCGAAGCGGTTGTTGCCACGGCTTTGTTTGCGGTTGTGACCAGTTCAATCATGGGTGTTTATTTGTATACAATAAAAATTAACCGCCGCACTGACGCAATAAGGGCCGCGACTGAAAACGCCCGATTTATTTCTGAATTTTTAAGTAAAGAGATTCGCAACGGCCAAATTGATTATGGCTTGAGCGGGGCGGTTCCGGCGCCTTGCGGAGTTTTACCGATTTCAGGAAGCCAGCTCGCGGTGCTCAATATTGACGGCGACCACGAATGTTTTTATCTTTCCGGTTCAAATATCCTGGTAGCAAAAAGCGCCGGAGGCAGTCTTTTAAATCCGGTTCAGCTTAATGACAGCCGGGTAAAAGTGCTGAATTTAAATTTTTCAGTGGCGCCTTTGTGCAATCCTTATCTCAGTGGCGCGCAAACTTCCCCGCAAGTGACCATCAACGCCCAGGTTCAGTCAACCACAAGCAATCAGGATATCATTACCATTCCTATCCAAACCACTATTTCAATTCCAAAATATGACATCACGCCTTCAGCAGCCTGTTAATAAAAATCCAAGAGCTTTGCGGGAAAAAAAGTCTGACCAGCGCGGAGTGACTCTGCTGCTGGCTATTTTGGTTTTGTCGGCGGTGACCGCGGTGGTTTTTACGGTTGCGGCGCTTGCTTTAAATGAAACCAGAACTTCGGGAGATCTGATAAAATCAGAACCGGCGATCACCGCGGCTGAAGCGGGCACTGAAGACGTTTTATATTATGCGGTGCGGGGATTGGGCGGCTATTCTACCAATTGCACGACGCCAACAACCACTACTGTAAATGCAGTAACTCTTAGTTATTGTCTGAATCCTTATTTAGTTGATCCGTACCAGTTTACAGTTAATGCCAACACTCAGAAAAATTTCTTTTTGTATAACGCCACTAGTCAAGGCGCGGCTCCGGGTTATACCAACGTTAGCGTTACTTTAAACAGCGGGATTAGCGGAACTGTTTATATCTGCAGCTGGACCAATCAGAATTGTAGCGGATCTCCGGATGTTGCCACCTTAACGCCGACAACCGGCCAAACTCAAAATAGCGCATTGAACCCGAATCAATCAATCGGGTACCAGATTATTTTTAGCAACACCAATATTACTAACGATGTTTTTACGGTAACAACCACGCCAAATGGTATGCCTTCGGGCACCGCCACTATTGAAGTTACCGGATCAAACAACGGTGTGACTCGCAAGATCCAAACAATTTTACCGCAGTGAAGTTGGGAATAAAAAAGCCGCCCTTTGATAGGACGGTTTTTTGTGCAAATCCATTTGGGAGCGCAGTTATCTTAACGATGAAACGGTTATGGTAGCTTAATTTCCTTGGCCGAAAGATCAATTGGAACAGGACCTGGCTGCCAATAGCCGTATACTTTGCCGTTGAGAAAGATTGGGCAGGTCACATTGTTGTTGCTGCGCAGAGCTGCTTTGCCGTGGTTTACCACAATCCAGCAATTTTCGCGTAAACCAATCACGGCCTTGTCAGGATTTTTGTTAGTGAATTCAATCATGCGCGTTGCCCGACTTTCACCCTGGTGAGTCGAACCCGGATCTGGATCGTAGTAATGCGGGTTGATCTGATGCGGGAAAATGCCTAGCGTGATCGGGCTGGGCAACCAGGTGATTGCGGTGTCATTGGTCGTGCGCATTTCAGGGCAGGCGACAATGCTTCCGGCGCTGACCCCAATGTACGGCATGCCTTGGTTGACTCGATTGCGAATTGGATCTAGCAATTGATATCGCTGAAGATGCTCGGTCAACCACCAAGTGTTTCCGCCGGCGACAAAAATTGCTTCGCTTTCGGCTATGGCTGACGGCATGTCTGTTGGATGAAACCTGTTAAGATTAAGAATTTTTTTGCCGATTTTCTTGAAGGCGCTTTCTGCGGTTATCGCAAGTTTATTTATATTTTGACAATCGGCAAACGGCAACAAAGTGACTCGCCGTGCATCAAGAAGAAACGCGCCGATGATATCCAGGACATGTTCGAGATAGGTTTTGCGGTAGGCATAAGAGTTGCTGATCAGCAACATCCTGCGCTGTGAAAGAAATGGATCTTGCATCTGGTCCTCCTAATCAGGTACAAATAGTACAACGTATGATTGTATCAGGGGCGCAGGATGTTTTGCAAACGCGGACAAGGCGGCTTCAGGGCAGACCTTATTTTAAAAAGCCCGGGCTTTGGGCCTCAGGCTTTTTAGTTTTTATTTTTTTCGAACCGAGTGAACTGTTTAATTTTGGTTTTGCGAGGTTGAAGGTACTTTCAGAATTTGTCCGGGTTTAATGGCATACGGCGCTTTCAAATTGTTTAAAGTTGCAAGTAATTGCCAGTCGACATGCAGAGTCTGGGCTATGACGAAAACCGTATCGCCCGGCTGGACTTTGTAACCGCTAATCTTCGGAGTGTTGTTTTGTTCATCATAGGCGCCCAACACTTGCTGTTGCAGCTGGGCAGATGTCAGGACCTTGTTTGATCCCGAGTCATTTCTATGAAGAGTGATTATAATATTAAGAACAAGGATCACCGAAAGAACCAAAAAAATAGCCCCACCGTACTTGAAAAAAGCACTTTGCGAGGCTGGTGCAGAAACTCCCAACTTCAAATTGTCGGATAATCTGATTTTAGACTTATTTTTTCGTTTCGTGACCATAGACTCCGCTCAAACTTAGTTTAATTTTACGACACTTGTATATTGTTGTAAAGCTGTGGAAAACTTGTGATTTTTTAGTTAATATTAATATATATGAACAGGGCTGAAGCAAAGCAGCGAATTGCAAAATTAGTCGCTGAAATCAACGATTTAAGGTACCGTTACCATGTTTTGAACGACCCCAAGGTTACTGATGTGGTTTACGAGTCGCTCACTGAGGAGCTGCTAGCGCTTGAACGGCAATATCCGGACTTGGTTTTACCGGAATCGCCGACACACAGAGTGGGCGGCGCGGTTTTAGATAAATTTCAAAAAATAAGGCATCCAACCGCGATGCTTTCTTTGAACAACGCTTTTGATATTAAAGAGATGCGCGCCTGGGAAATCCGAATTTCAAAACTGCTTGCAGAGAAGCAGCGTCAGCAACTTGATTATTTTTGTGAATTAAAATACGACGGGCTTTCAATTTCTCTTGAATATCAAAACGGTTTGTTTGTCCGCGGGTCAACTCGCGGCGACGGCGTGTTCGGCGAGGAAGTTACCAACAATTTGCGGACGATCGACGCGATTCCGTTGAAGATTCCATATAAAGGAGTGATTGAAATCCGAGGCGAATGTATTTTACCGATCAAAGCTTGGGAAGCATACAACAAAAAACTTGCGGCCGAAGGCAAGCCGACCTTTGCTAATCCGCGCAATACTGCGGCAGGGGCGATTCGTCAACTGGATTCAAAACTTGCGGCCGAAAGGCATTTGGATTTTTTTGCATGGGACATAGCAAGTCGCGTGCCCGGAGTTGAAACCCATCAGGCCGTGCATCAAAAGTTATCTGAATTTGGATTTAAAGTTGATAAGCATCAAACTTTTTGCCGCGATCTCGGCGAAGTTGAAAAATTTTATCAGCGCGTTGAAGAGATGCGCAAAAGTTTGCCGTTTCAGATTGATGGAATTGTCGTTAACGTCAATGGCAGCGAATTGCGTGATGCGCTCGGCGTGATTGGCAAAGCGCCGCGCGGTGCAATAGCCTGGAAATATCCGGCAGAACAGGCGACTACGGTAGTGCGCAACATTATTGTTAATGTCGGCCGAACCGGAGCACTGACGCCTCTTGCAATGTTTGAACCAACTTTGGTCGCCGGCTCAACTGTCAGCAAAGCAACGCTGCATAATATCGATCAGATTGAACGGCTGGATATTCGGATCGGGGATACCGTGGTCATTCAAAAGGCCGGTGACGTCATTCCGGAAGTGGTTCAGAGTTTGCCTGATCTGCGCACCGGCAAGGAACGCAAGTTTAAAATGCCTGCGAAGTGTCCGGTTTGCGGAGGACTGGTAGAGAAACGGATCATTGGCGAAAAAGGAAAATCGCAGTCCACGGCGTACTATTGCACAAATTCAAAATGTCCTGCCAAAGACCGTCGCGGCATGCAGCATTTTGTAAATGCTTTTGAAATTATGTCTTTGGGTCCGAAGATTTTGGATCGGTTCAAAGCCGACGGCCTGATTTCAGATGCTGCCGACATTTTTACTTTGAAAAAAGAAGATATCGCAGGATTGGAGCGTTTTGGCGAAAAGTCCGCGGAAAATATTATCGCTTCAATTGAAGTGCACAAACGCGTTTCACTGCCAAGGTTTTTATATGCTTTAGGAATTTTGCATGTTGGCGAGCAGACCTCAGAAGATTTAGCGGAAGCGTTTGGTTCTTTGGAAAAATTGATGCATGCTTCGTTTGATCAAATTAACGCCGTGGAGAACATTGGCCCGACTATTGCCCGCGAGATTGCTGATTGGTTTTCCCAGCGCGAACACCGCCGGTTTGTTGAAAAGTTGTTGAAGAACGGAGTGAAAATTATTTCAGCCCCGCGTCCGGTTGCTTCAAAGTTCGCCGGTAAAACTTTTGTGATTACCGGAACTTTGTCGAGCATGTCCCGCGATCAGGCCAAGACCGCAATTAAACGGTTAAGCGGCAAGGTTTCCGAAAGCGTTTCAAAGCTTACTTCTTATGTTCTGGCGGGCAGCGATCCCGGAAGTAAACTTGCCAAGGCGGAGCAGCTTGGGATCGAAATTCTGGACGAAGATAATTTTTTAAAGATGATCAGCTGATGCTTTGCCGCAATAACCGGCGCAGGTACTTGACAGATGAACTTTGATAAGGTACTCTGACGAGTACCTTTAATTTAACAAAGGCCATGAAAATCTGTCTGACCAAATTTAATAACGGAGTTTTTGCGGGCTATAGCCCTCACTGTTTGCCGTGTTAATTTTATTTTATCGATCGGAATAAAGTAAGTTTTACTCGGCACGCAGTTGCCGAGTTTTTTGTAGTTTTAAAAAAGATCGGAATCAAGACAGATTAAAACAGATCGAATTCAGGAGGACTGAATGAACTGGAAGTTGCTCCGCGATATTTGGAAGTATATGCATGAAGTTCCGCGGATCGCACGTCAACTGAAGGAGTTGCGGCAGCTCGGGAAAAAAGCAATGTTTCTGACACTGCTGACCGAAGTAATCCTGGTAATCCAGGTGTTACCGGTCAAATTTTTCTGTGATGCCCTGGTCTCTAAGCAAGCAAGCCTGAAGCGATGCTTAATCATTGCTTTTTGCGCTATGCTGATTTATGAACTCGGGGTTCAGGTCTACAATCGAATGGACCTTGCTCGCGACACTTATTTTCACCGGATGCGGGCGTTGCTCTGGAGTGAAGCGCATCGCAAAGAACTTGAATTGAGCACCGCCTGGCACATTGCCCATGGTACCGGTGAAAAGGAGGCGATCATCAGCAAAAACGTAATCAAAGCGGAAGAACTGATTGATCGTTTTCTGTTCGATGCCGCGCCGGTAACGTTCCGAGTGATTTTCACCTCATTTGCAATGTTTTTTCTGGGTTGGGATGTATTGCCTGCTGATGATCTTAACTTTGGCGGCATATTTTTGGATGCTTCTTAGCACCTACCCAAAAATTAAACCGTTGATTGAGGATTTCCATCGGGAGCAGAAAGCTTTGGAAAGGTTTGGCTCGGAATTAACCCAGCAATGGCGGGCAATTCGTTCGTTCGGTTTGGAATATGATTTTGCCGACCGCAATGAACGCTTGCTGCTTAACGCCTGGCGTAACAATTATAAACGGCACCATCGCTGGCGAACGCTGGTTGACCGTCCGGACCGGGTGATTAATTTTTCCCGCTGGATGATCTACAACATCAGCGCACTGCTGTCGAAAGTTTTTATGTACAGTATCGGCAGCATTGTTCTGGCCCTAGATTGGGCTTCGCGAGTCTACTCAAATTTATACCGGCTCAGCGAATTTCAACGGGCGTTATACCATAACAGTGGCGCGGTCGAAGAGTTGTTTGCGGTTTTCAAAACCGAACCGACCGTGCAGCAGGCAGAAAATCCGATTTGGCCGGAAAAGATTTACGGCCAGGTTAAATTTGAAAACGTCTCTTTCCGATATCCGGAAGGAAATCAGGACGCGCTTTCAAACATTGATCTGACTATTGAGCCCGGTCAGGTCTTCGCCGTTATTGGCAGGACCGGCAGCGGCAAGACAACCTTGGAATCACTGCTACAGCGGGAGTATGATCCGACCACAGGTCGAATCCTGATTGACGGCATTGATTTGCGCGATCTTGATTTTGTGCGCTATCGCAAGGAAGTAATCGGCGTGGTGCATCAGCACTCAATTCTGCTTGACGACACGGTCAGGGAAAACATCAGGGTCAGTAGGTCGACCGCGGCGGCAGATGAAGAACTTTTTGCTGCTCGGCAGGCTTACGCCGATGAATTTATCGAGACGCTCGAGCAGGGTTATGAAACGTTGATCGGCGAAAATGGGGTCAGGTTGTCCGGCGGACAGCGCCAGCGCCTGGCAATTGCCAGGGCGCTGCATCGTCAACCGAAGATTCTGATCATGGACGAACCGACCAGCGCGCTTGATGCGGATTCACAAGAAAAGTTTCAGCAAGCGCTGGAGATGTTAATTGCATCAAGATCATGCACGATTTTTCTTGTCGCTCATAGATTCAGTACAATTATGGGCGCGGATAAAGTTGTGGTCATGGATCGCGGACAGATTGTGGAGGTTGGCACGCACAATGAGCTTGCCAAACTTAACGGTTTGTACGCGCATTATCGTGATCTTGAACTTGGCGGATATTTTGCCGCTGAGGTCCCTGCCTGATCTGAGTTGAACTTCCAGTTCTCCGATATCCATATTTCCGGGTTTGGCTTGGTACTGCCAGACCCGGACTTTTTAATATTTGACATCCCGATTTGAATCGCTTATACTACGTTCACAGTTAATCCACAATCCAAAACAAATACATGCTTACTACCAAATTTACTCATAATAGAGGCGGTCACATTAAGGGACATTAATTTTTTTTGTCCTGAGGAAGACCGCTGAAAGCGGTTTTTTTGTCGCCTAAAAAACCGGTTCGATCGAAGTCAATTTGTAAGCATTTCAAGTTTAAATTCAAAAGCCTTTTCGCTCTTAAATAATAGAAAATTTTGTAGCCAAGCACTTACTGCCCAGGTCAGTTTCATATCGGGCCTCTTTTCGGGCAGTAGCTGTTTGGCTGTAATTCCGAAAACTTTGCGGATCGTCCGGCGACCGACTTACAAAAGTCCTAAGCAGACGAGATCACAAAGCCAATTCAGAGCTTCCAATAAAGAGCACCTTGATAACTGAATAGTGGCAATTTTCCAGTTTTCATCGATAAGCCGAAAACTGGAAAATGTAAATTCAACGAATGTTTGTTTGCGGTTTCAAATTCCGCAAGCAAACTGTGTTTTGTCTGATTTCCGTCAGACAAAACTAAATTTGTTCTGCGCCGTCAAAAGCGCGGAACAAGAGAACAAGTCCAAAGATGATTCTACATATTATTCTTTTTGTGAATACTAATTGCTAGTCAATTCATAGAAGAATTAAAACAATTAAGGGTATGTGGCGGATGCCTTGGCAATGTTAGCCGATGAAGGACGTGATAGCCTGCGATAAGCCTCGGGGAGATGGCAATAATCTTTGATCCGGGGATGTCCGAATGGGGAAACCTATGCATTAGAAGAATGCATGACTGTATAACGAGGGTTATATAGATTGGGAACCGTGTGAAGTGAAACATCTCAGTAACACGTGGAAAATAAATCAAGAGGCCTTAAAACCTCTGAGATTCCCGTAGTAGTGGCGAGCGAAATGGGAACAATAAAGATATTTATATGATTGAGTCAGTATAGTCTGGCGCAGTCATATAAATACTCTTTTAGGCCAAACTTATAATGTGTTTGTTTCGTCCGCAAGGACGAAACGATAAAGCTTACCGGCGTTGCATTATGGGTGTAACAAGTGGAACCGTGCGCTGCGGTAAAAGCGCGGGAAATAATCTTATATGCTGTCTAGCAGAACACGCCTGGAACGGCGGACCAAAGAGGGTGATAGTCCCGTATAGTGAAAGACCATGTATATTTCCTGGTTTTTTCTTGAGTACAACCAGACACGAGAAATCTGGTTGGAATTCGGGTCGACTACGATCCAAGCCTAAATACTAACATTGACCGATAGTGAACAAGTACCGTGAGGGAAAGGTGAAAAGCACCCCGAAAGGGGAATGAAATAGTAACTGAAACCGCATACTTACAAAGAGTGGAAGCCCGCAAGGGTGACCGCGTGCCTATTGAAGAATGATCCAACGAGTTACATGTACGTTGCTTACTTAATCGCTACAAAGCGAGAAGGTGAAGTGAAAGCGAGGATTAATAGTCCGTATTAGGATATTGTACGGCTGAACATTTCTGTTCGGCCGCGACAATTTCCTAAAGGTAGCGTGCAGTAGACCCGAAACCCGGTGAGCTATTCATGGCCAGGATGAACGTTATGTAAAAGTAACGGGAGGTCCGAACCCACTAATGTCGCAAAATTAGGGGATGAGCTGTGAATAGGGGAGAAATTCCAATCGAACTGGGTGATAGCTGGTTCTCCTCGAAATAGCTTTAGGGCTAGCGTCAGGCGTTCCCTTTAGAGGTAGAGCACTGAATCGATAGCGGCGGCGCAAGCTGTCGCATCGAACCAAACTCCGAATTCTAAAGGCCCATAGCCTGGCAGTCAGTCCGTGAGGTCTAAGCTTCACGAGACAAATGGAGAAGAATCCACACCATCATCTAAGGCCCCCAAATTCTGCTTAAGTGTTAACGATGTGAAGATGCTTATACAACCAGGAGGTTGGCTTAGAAGCAGCCATCCTTTAAAGAAAGCGTAACAGCTCACTGGTCAAGCGTTTTCGCGCGGACAATGTATTGGGACTCAAAGCAGGTGCCGAAGATATGGGTCAGTTTTGGTTTCGACCGAAACTGGCGGTAGAGGAGTGTTGAGTACAGCACAGAAGAAATAGCCGGAAGGCGTTTTGGAGCGTACTCAAGCAAGAATGTTGGAATAAGTAATATATATGTATGTGAGAATCATACTCACCGAATATCCAAGGGTTCCTGGGCAAGGATTATCCTCCCAGGGTTAGCCGATCCTAAGAGCAGGCCTCAAGAGGTCTGTCCGATGGAAAATACGGTTGATATTCCGTAGCCACCAAATGATTATCTAAGAACCGACGCATCATGGTAGTGCTTGCGTAATCTGACTATTTGCGTTTGCCCAATGTAGGGTGAAGTTCCAGGCAAATCCGGAGCTTCTATGCTTTGCAGCTTTACCTCGCAAGAGATGAGCTGCGTAAGTTGTAAACCTGAAGAAAGGCGAAAATTCCGCAAGGGAAATTCGCATGAACCAAGGTGTCAAGAAAAAGTTCGTAGTCATGTCATTTGGTGCCCGTACCGTAAACCGACACAGGTGGATGGGGAGAGAATCCCAAGGTGACCGGGACAATGTTCGTTCAGGAACTCGGCAAAAAAGCGGCCGTACCTTCGGTATATGGCCTGACCTTTTGTATGCTGGGTCGTGGAAACACGGAAAATTCTAAGGATGGGAATCCTTAGTTGAATGTTTAAATTTTTAGTTTTGAGATTGGACACAGTGCTCGCATTGCAGGCGTGTCCGCAAGGAGCGGCGGTGCGGTTTGACCCACCGGCCGCTCCGCCAAATTTGATTGGGCGATAGACAGCGAAGCAGGCTGCGTTTGCTCCTCCGAGGGAACGGTGGCGTCCGTCAGGACGCTGCCGTTCCATAAATTTGGATGCTGCTTAGCCAGACCGGAATCATTTCAGGTATAAGAGAGTGTGATTCCGATGGCCGGCTCCTCCAGGGCCATACACCGCAGCATCCGGGTGAGGTTTGTAATGATCATAAGCTTCCGGCCTTCCCTCTTTTCCCACTTAGCCAATGGACCGAGAAGCAATCAACAAACCTCACCTCAAAATTGATCGGGCCGCATCTTCGTGGCCGACAGACGCATCGGTGGAGATTAATACAAGTTTCACCGCGGCCCGATCAACCCCCAACCAAATACAACGCACCAATCTAAAAACATTCAACTAGAATCTTAAGCGGGATTTTGTAAAAAATCCTGCCCACGACCCAGCATATCAAAAGGCCCGCAGCGAAAGACCTCTCCCGACTGTTTACCAAAAACACAGGTCCGTGCTAAAGCGCAAGCTGATGTATACGGGCTGATGCCTGGCCAGTGTCAGAAGGTTAAGAGAGCTTGGGCAACCTCGCTCTTCAAGCCCTGATGAACGCCGGCAGTAACTATAACTGTCCTATGGTAGCGAAATTCCTTGTCGCGTAAGTTGCGACCCGCACGAATGGCATAACGAGTAGAGGACTGTCTTGACGAACAACCCGATGAATTTACAGTGACGGTAAAGATGCCGTCTGCCCGCAACAAGACGGAAAGACCCTATGAAGCTTTACTATAGCGTGTCATTGGAATAAGAATTTGGCTGCTTAGCATAGGTGGGAGACTTTGAAGTGCCGCTCCGGCGGTAACTGAGTCGAAATGTGAAATACCACCCTGTTGAGTTTTTGTTTCTAACCTCGGAATAACCTACCGGGGGACAGTGGCTCGTGGGTAGTTTAACTGGGGCGGTTGCCTCCTAAATGGTAACGGAGGCGTTTATTAAGGTAGGCTAAACGCGGATGGAAATCGCGTTGATAGTGCAAACGCATAAGCCTGCTTGACTGCAAGGCCGGCGAGCCGCGCAGGTACGAAAGTAGAAGTTAGTGATCCGATGCGTTAGAGTGGAATACGCAAAGCCCAACGGATAAAAGTTACTCTAGGGATAACAGGCTGATCCTGTCCAAGCGTCCACAGCGACGACAGGGTTTGGCACCTCGATGTCGGCTCATCACATCCTGGGGGTGGAGAAGCTCCCAAGGGTTAGGCTGTTCGCCTATTAAAGTGGTACGCGAGCTGGGTTCAAAACGTCGTGAGACAGTAGACTTTGCTGTCTTAAAATCTAGCTATTTGCTGGAAACTCTGAGTATCTCATGTTACTATTTATATTGGATCATCGGTCCTTATATTAGTGAAAATACAATGAGTGCAGACAACCAGCAGGAAAGGCTAAGTTATTATATTTCCGGATATGTCGACGGAGAAGGAAGTTTCCATGTGGCAATCCAAAAAGTACCACATGTGAAGTTTGGATATCAACTCCTTCCCGAATTTCACGTCAGTCAATCTAAAGATCGTCCGCAAGTGCTCAAGTTGATCAAAAAACTTTGGCAATGCGGATATATCAAAGATAACTTTCGTGGCAAAGACAATAATCTGGTATATGTGGTTAGGAATCGTGATGATCTATTAAATAAAGTCATCCCCTTTTTCAGAAAGTATCCAATGCTCTCTGAAAAACAGAAAGACTTTAAAGTTTTTGCCACAATCGTAGAGGCAATGCAGATTAAGAAACACTTTGATAAAATTAATTTTATTAAACTTCTTAGTTTGGCTCTAGCGATGAATGGCAAAGGTAAATATAGAAAATTACGATTAACTGATATTTTAAAAAACTTAGAATCCTCAGAGACTATACGCTAGATGCTCCGCAAACGGAGTAAAGATATAGTCCGACCTGCATGGCGACATGCAGATCAGGTCAGAAATGGTCTGGCGCCGCAGCGCACTAACAGTTTCGGATGCGGTATTGTGCAAGTAACAATGTGTTGGTCCTTATCTGTTGTGGGTGTACGAAATTTGAGTGGGCGCATCTCTAGTACGAGAGGACCGAGATGCATGGACCTCTGGTGTACCCGTTGTCGCGTCTGCGGCATCGCGGGGTAGCTAGGTCCAGTTCAGATAAACGCTGAAGGCATATAAGCGTGAAGCTGTCCACAAAACTAGATTTCGTTGTCTCTTCGGAGACGTTAGATTCGCGGAAGACTACCGCGTATTTTAACCAAGAGTTTACAAAGTGAAGTAGCAATATGGATCTGAGTGAATTTAAGGTTTTATAGGTTGCAGGTGTACGCACAGTAATGTGTTTAGCCGAGCAATACTAATCAATCGAAAGTTTTAATTCTTCTTTGACTAGCGATTAGCGTTTGCAAAATTGCAAAAAGCCAATCGCAGTTCTCAAAAAAATTGTTGCAAATTACGGCCGAAAGGCCTGCCACTGTTCAGTTATCAAAGCGCTCTTTGTGCGTGCGCCGAAATAATTCGCAGAGTTCTTTTAAAAGAGTAAGTGCACCCAAGTGCCTCAATGAGTTTTGGCCTTAAAATCACTACTCGTTTTGGCGCTTGGTGGCATTTACGGTGTGGCCCGACCTGATCCCATCCCGAACTCAGAAGTCAAACACGCTCGTGCCGATGATAGCCTGGTGCATGCCAGTGCAAAAGTAGGTAGCTGCCGTTAATAAAAAATCCCGGTTTACCCCGGGTTTTTTTGTATCCGAAATTTTTTCAGAAAATCCAATAAAAAAAACGGGCATCTGGTTATAGAGATGTCCGTTTGTCTTACGATTCTATGCCTTTATCTGCGATCATGAAGATCGGCTTGAGCTCAGTACTCCCGCTCGAATGAACAGGAATATCGCCGCTCCAATTGAAGCCAGAAGCGTTAGGACTACCAGGAAAATCCCGGCAGAGAAATCTTTGGCTTTATTCATCCAATCAGCCTCCAGGGTTGGAAGATTACTCCGATTAGGCCTGTGATGTTTTCAACAAATAGTGCTACGGTTTCTCGGTATTCCTTGATGCTCTCGTGGATATTTTTGCGCATAATCGTCGGCCTCGAACTCTTTGGTGAAAATCATTGGTACAGGTTTTGCCAAAACTCGTCAGGGCAGGGATGGGCTGTAAATACATCCCATTCGTCATTGTTTTTATTGACATTCAGGAACCATATTTCCCTGTCGAAACAGCTGGCAATCTCGAGCGCTATCCGCGGGTTGAAATTGTCCTGAACCAGGAGCTCTTTTCTGTCTGAGCTGATCTTCATGGCCTTGACCATGGTCTCAACAAGATCCAGATCAAACCCGAAATTTTTGGAGCATCCCAGCAGGAACTCGTCAACTGTTGCAGTTTCAGTTCTCCAGTCAACTTTTTCTGGGTCGCGCGGATCTTTGGCCAGAACCTCGCTGGTATCCAGCCGCCAGAAAATTACTCCGGAGGTAAGGATTTTCGCGGTTCTTTGCTCAGGAGCTTCGGCAAGCTTGCGTTCCCTTAACGCCTGTTCCCGAGCAAGTTTTTGGTTGAGTAATTTTTGTCGGCGTTTTTCTTCACGATTCCGGCGATAGCCGATAATCTTGAACCAAGGTGTCAGCGCCAGCGAAAATGTGATCAACAGCAGGACCTGGCAAATATCGATGAAACTGTAAAATTTCTCAGTAATCATCAGGTTGAACCGCTGCCACCGGGCAAGCGGTTTTTGGCAAGCTAAGGTGTGCAGCGTCGGCATAATTTAAAAACCCCCTTGTCATTTGCTATATTATGCCATTTTTGGAGTTTATAGTCAAATAAAAGTTAGAGCATGCGCAGGCAAACATTCGTGTTAATATAAATTTAAGATGCGCAAGATATTTGATTTTGAAATTCATTCCAGGTATTCGCGGGCTTGTTCTAAGGATTTAACCTTGCCAAATTTGGCGGCATGGAGCAGGCGTAAAGGCGTGGACATCATTGGTACCGGAGATTTTACTCATCCAAAATGGTTTTTGGAAATTCAGGAGCAGTTGGCAGAATGTGGTAACGGCTTGCTCAAATTGCGACCAGAATTTTTTCCGGCAGAATTGAATGTCGCAGAAAAAGAGCAGATAGCCAAAATCAGATTTATTCTTTCTGCCGAAATTTCTTCAATTTACAGCCACAATGGTAAAACCAGGCGCATCCATAATTTATTACTGGCGCCTTCTGTCGATGCGGTTAAAAAAATTATTGTCGAACTGGAAAAGCGCAGGGCAAAACTCGGCAGCGATGGCCGTCCGATCGTCGGAATTGCTTCTAAAGAATTACTGCGATTAGTCTTAGAAGCTGATTCAGCTTGCATGTTGATTCCGGCGCACGTTTGGACGCCTTACTTTGGGTTATTTGGTTCAATGTCCGGCTATGACAGCGTTGAAGAATGTTTTGAAGATCTCTCGCCGCACATTTATGCTTTGGAAACCGGTTTATCCGCTGACCCGGAAATGTTTTGGCGGATTTCAAAATTTGATCGGTTCACTTTGGTTTCTTGTTCTGATCCGCATTCTTTGCCGCGGATCGGCAGAGAATGCAATGTTTTTGATCTGCCGGAATCTGAAGTTTCTTATGCAGAGCTGACCAGAATTATAAAAGAGCGCGATCGTGAAAGATTTTTGCATACTTTAGAGTATTATCCTGAAGAAGGACGTTACCATTATGACGGCCATCGTGATTGTAAAATTAGTTTGCATCCTTCTGAGACCGCGCAGAAAGCCGGTATTTGCCCGGTTTGCGGCAAAAAGCTGACAATCGGAGTTTTGTCCCGGGCTGAGCAGCTTGCTGATCGGCCAGAAGGTTTTAAGCCTCAAGACCTAATTCCAGGCAAGCATTTCGTAGTACTTGAAGAAATCATTGCCGAAGCATTAGGCATGGCAAGCGTCAGCAGCAAAAAAGTACAGGCTGAATATATGAGAATGACCGGTGCTCACACTGAGTTTGAGATCCTGTTAGATCTGCCGGAATCTGAAATATACAAATTGTGCGGCTCGGGCAATATTGCCGAAGCGATTTTAAATATGCGTGCCGGCAAGGTCCAGATTATTCCGGGCTATGACGGCGAATATGGCAAAATTAAATTGTTTGAGCATGCTGCCGCGCGAAAAAATAATTTGCAAACCCTTTTTTGAAAACTTGAAAAACTGCCGTTCGAATGTTAGAATTAAGCGATTAAATCGGCGTTTTGGAAGGGTCGCATAGTGGTCTAGTGCACGCGCTTGGAAAGCGCGCAAGGGGTCAAACCCTTCAGGAGTTCGAATCTCCTCCCTTCCGCCAAGGATTTCGGCGCAGAAAACCGTCCAAAATTTGTATGCTAAAAAAGTTCTTGTTTGCAGTTCTATTTTTATTTATTTTGGGTTGGCTGTATTTATCTTTCGGACCCAAGACCGTTAATGGATTGGTCATTGAGCCGCAATTGCAAAGTCCGGTTCCGGGGATAAATGTTGTGGTCTGGGAGCAAACCTGGGCAATATCAAATAAGTCATTTGTATCCCGCAAGGATTATTTTTATATTACCAAGACTGATTCAGAGGGTAAGTTCAAAATCACCTATTATCGCGGCGGAGCACACGTCCATCTTGTTGTCTACGCTGATCAAAACAAGGACAATACTGAGCCGGTCAAAAATTATTATTTCGATTTTTGGCAGCGCCCGGTCATCGATTATCCTTAAAGCCAAGAACCATGGCAAATTCAACAATTGAAGAAATCAAAGATCGGCTTAACATAGTCGATGTGATCTCGTCATACCTACCGGTAAAAAAAGCTGGGACGAATTTCAAGGTTAATTGCCCTTTTCATAAAGAGAAAACCGCATCTTTGATGGTTTCGCCAAGCAAGCAAATCTGGCATTGTTTTGGCTGCGGCGAAGGCGGCGATGTTTTCGGTTTTGTCATGAAATACGAGAACCTGGAATTTGGCGAAACTTTGAAATTGCTGGCTCAGCGCGCCGGCGTGGAATTGCCGAAATACACTCCGCGTGACGTTGAATTTGATAAGCATAAAGACCTGTTGTATCGCGCCGCTGATTTGACCGCAAGATTTTACCATAAAATTTTATTGGAAACGCACACCGGCGCACCGGCAAAAAAATATTTGGAGCAGCGCGGATTAAAGCCGGCAACCATCGCCGAATGGCAAATTGGTTTTGCGCCCGGAGATTTCCATACCCTTCAGAATTTTTTGTTAAAAAAAGGATTTGCAGAAAAAGATTTATTGGAAGCGGGGTTGCTTTCAAGGGCGGGCACCGGAAAAGTTTTTGACCGTTTTACTGACAGAATCACTTTCCCGATTAAAAATTACGGCGGACAGATTGTCGGTTTTACTGCCAGGGTCATTGATTCAAATGCCAAGGCCGCAAAATACATCAACACCTCGGAGACCCCGATTTACAGCAAGAGCAAGGTAGTTTTCGGCCTTGATGCTGCCAAGCAAGAAATCCGCAAACAGGACTGCGCGGTTGTGGTTGAGGGGAATATGGATGTGATCGCCTGCCATCAGGCCGGATTCAAAAATGTGGTCGGAAGCAGCGGCACGGCATTTACTTTTGATCAGCTGCAGACTCTTTCCCGGCTGACCAAAAATTTGAAATTCGCATTTGATACTGACCAGGCCGGACTGATCGCAACCCGACGGGCTTTGGATTTAAGTTTGCAGCTGGGGTTCAATGTTTATGTGGTAAAAATTGTAGGAGCAAAAGATCCTGACGAGTTACTGAAAAAAGATCCTGAAGCTTTCAGGCGCGCGCTTGAAGAAGCTCCCTTATATTTGGATTTCTTTTTTGAAAAGGCTTTTGAAAATTACGATCCGAATTCAATTCAGAATAAAAAACAGATTGTTGTACAGTTGCTTCCGTTGATTCAAAAACTTGCTGACCCTTTGGAGGTAAGCCATTATGTCAGAATTTTAGCCCAGCGCTTAGGCACATCCGAAAAGACAATTTATGAGATCCTTGCCAAGAACAAGCCAAAGTTAAATAAAAGCGCGGGCGGTGTTTCGGCAACCACAGCCCTGAAATCCAGCCAAGCTTCGGTTAGATCGGCAGGCAGTTCGGCTCAACCGGCTCCGCTGATTACCGGTCATATCCAACAGTTGCAGCAGTATATTCTCGGATTTGCTCTATTTAATGAGCAATACCGCAAAGAAATTCTTATGCAAGTCAGACCGGAGGAGCTTAGTGATTTAAAAATCCGCAGTATTTATGAGCAAATCTGTAAGATTCCGGAAAATCAGGGCACTCAAGATAAGATTGAGCAATTCATTGTGGATCTTGGATCTGAGCCCAAGGAGCTCGCCAAAATGAGCCTGTTCATGGTAGAATCCGAATATAGCGAAGCCTCACAGCCTAAAGCTTTTGAAAAGGAATTTGCAAAAAAGATCCGTGAATGGAAGAATTCCAGCGCAAAAATCCAGATGAACGCCTTGATCGCGGAAATGGTTCTGGCCGAACAAAAGAAAGACAAACAAAAACTAAACCAGTTAAATCAAAAATTTTTAGAAATTTCTAAGCATTTAAAGGCAGAATGAAATCCATTTAAGGATTCACCATTAGATTTTCTTTCCGAAAATCATGGAGCGAGATAATTTTTATTATGAGTAAACTTAAGAAGAAGGCGCAGAAAGCCAAAGTAAAAAAATCCAAGACTGCCATCAAGACTAAGCTTAAGGCTGTGAAGAAAGCCACCGTCAAAAAGACCGCAAAGCGCGGCCCGGATTTGAGCTTGGCCAAATCCACTGCCGCCAAGGTTGATTTGGCTGCGGAACAAAAACGCGCAATTGAATATTTGCTTGCCAAAGGTTCGGAACGCGGTTTCGTTACTGAGGCTGAAATAATTCATGCCTATCCGCATTTTGAAGATGATGTTTCCGCGTTGGAAGGAATAATGGATGAGCTTGATAAGCGCGGCATTGAAATTGTTGATCAGGAAGTAGCTTCTGTTTGGCAGCAAAATCAACAGGAAGAAAGCGTTGAGGCGGCAGGTGCAAAGAAACCAAAGAAGCGCGCCGGCAGAAAACCGGCGTCAGATGCGCCGTATGAGCTCGGCGATATTTATGATGACTCCATTCAGATGTACTTGCGGGAAATCGGTAAGGTGCCGCTTTTGACCGGAGATGAAGAAGTTGATCTGGCAAAACGAATTACAAAGGGAGATGCCGCAGCGCGAAAAAAACTTACTGAAGCAAACTTGCGTTTGGTGGTTTCTATTGCCAAAAAATATATGGGCAGAAACCTGGGCTTGCTTGATTTGATTCAGGAAGGCAATCTTGGCCTGTTCCGTGCGGTTGATAAATTTGATTGGCGCAAGGGCTACAAATTTTCGACCTACGCCACTTGGTGGATCAGACAGGCGATAACCAGGGCTTTAGCTGACCAGTCTCGCACCATTCGGATTCCGGTGCACATGGTTGAAACCTTGAACAAGTACGCTCAGGCTGAAAGACAATTGGTTCAAGATCTTGGTAGAGAACCGTTGCCTGAGGAAATAGCGGCAGAAATGGGTATTGATGTTGCTAAGGTTTATCATTTAAAGAAAATTTCTCAGGAAACCGTTTCAATTGACTCACCGGTTGGTGAGGATGAGAGCGATACTGAAAGCTCGCTCGGCGATTTTATTGTTGATGAGGACACCACCATGCCGCAGGAAGTAGCTGGGCGCCAAATTTTGCGCGAGTATGTTCAGGAAATTTTACGCGATCTTGATCCGCGCGAACAGAAAATTTTGAAAATGCGTTTTGGTTTGGAAGACGGCGTCACTCATACTTTAGAAGAGGTTGGCGAGGAGTTTGGCGTCACCCGCGAACGTATTCGTCAGATTGAGGCTAAAGCGTTGGAACGAATCAAAGAGCATGTGAATATCAGTAAGCTCAGGGATTATTAGATTAAAAAGTTTCAAAAAACAGGCCAAAAATGGCCTGTTTTTAGATAGGTTGGGCTGGATTATTTGACAAATCTATGTTGATATGGTATTATTCGAAGTTACTAAGTGCAGGTTCTGACAGTAATTCTGGATTGAATTTATAGGGAGAGTTTGCCTTTAAAGCAATCGCCGTTGTTAACTCGTCACATTCGTAACGGCCCTTCTAAGTTCGCCAAAAATTTTTGGTGAATTTGGAAGGGTTGATTTTCTGGACCCTAATCTTTGCACATTTCAAGGAGGTGTTATGTTGTTTCTACTGATCGGATTTATTATTGGCGGATTAGGACTTGTCCCATTGTTCGCCTCGTTGCTAACCACGGGTGAGCGACGCACTTACGATTATGGTCCTGAAACTGCCCAAAAATGGAAAAAGGTTATTTCTTTGTCGGCATTTTTCAGCGTCAGCCTTATTTCCTGGTTGTTCTGTTGGCTTTCCCCGCCAGCTCTTTATGAACCTTGGTGGGGTGGGCCCGGTATGGTCATTGTGATCCTCTGGATAGTTTCAACAATAATTGTTGCGGCGTTGGAGCTGAAAATATGGCCGCGCGTTGCATACCTGATGTTGGCGCTAATTCTGGCGGTATTTCTCAGCTTCATCTTTCGCGGATCGGAGATGTTCAACGCCGACCAATATAGTAAATTGATCGGCCCGATTGAAGAAAGGGTATGGACTCAGGACATTCAACCAAAGAGCCCGGAGCATATCCGCACCAATTCTGTGGAGAATGCTCTGTATATGGCCAAGCAGGCGCTCGGCCAGTTCGGAGCGATTGGTAGTCAGTTCCAGATTTCTGAAAAAGAGATCACGCTTCAAAAAATCAATGACAGGTTTTGGTATGTCGTGCCACTTGATCATGTCGGTTGGTCCACCTGGCGTCATACGCTGAAGGTGCCAATGTACATTAGAGTGAGCGCTGAAGACCCAAACTTGCCTGCGGAGCTGGTCAAATTTCCAGATGGTCAGGAATTGTATTACACTCCGGAAGCTTGTTTTTCCAATAATCTCAGTCGGCATCTGTGGACTCATGGTTATGCCAACACAGGTCTTATGGATTTTACTCCTGAGGTTGATGACAACGGTAAATTTTGGTATGTTGTCACCACTTTCGAGTATGCCGTAAACGGTTGGGATGGTAAGAGGGTCACCGGAGTGCTGATTGTAGACCCCGTCACCGGAGACATCAAGCAAGAACCGGTCGGAAAGATTGAAAAATGGGCGGATCGGGTCATGCCTGCCGAGATTGTCCAACAGAACCTGTCCTATAAAGGCGTGTACCCTAAAGGAGATTATTGGAACAGTGTTGCCTTTTTGGGTATCGGCGCCCAGGAAAATCTTACTTCACCTGAACAGACCAATATGGTCTACGGGTCGGACGGCGAGCTCTACTGGGTCACCGGCATGACTTCCAAAAGCGACAAGGATACCTCCCTTGTCGGGTTGTATTATATAAACACCCACAGCGGTAAGGTCATTCATTACAAAGCTGAGGGATCTACTGACAGCGCAATTCTGGCTGCCATAAATAAGAATCCTGAAGTGCAATACAAGCATCTGCACGGTGTTGCTCCGCAGATATACAATGTCTCCGGCGTAATGACCGCTCTGGTTCCAATGCTCAACGAAAACAATGCTTATCAGGGTTTTGGTTTTGTTGATGTCAAGAACTTGCAGGTCGCGATGTACGGCGCAAACCAGCTTGATGCATATGAAAAATACCAGTCGGCACTGGCTCAGTCCGGGCATCAGATCGCTCCGGACAAGAGTCTTGTGAAAAGTAGATTCGACGGGATCGTGGATAGGTTTATTGCCGAGACTCAGTCAGGCAATACCTCATTTTATTTCCACGTCCAGGGTTTGCCTCACGAATTCAGAGCGGAGACAACTCTTTCTCCAAAGATGCGCCTGACCAAGAGTGGCGATCATGTCATCGGGTCATTTATCGCCAACGGCCAGGATGTTCAGGCAGTGCGGGAATTCGACAACCTGTCTTTGCCTCTTGTTGCAACTTCAGCCCAACAGGCTGTTCGTGCTGAAGCAGTCGCTGATGTTCAGAAGGTGGAGAGCCATGAACAGGCAGCGACAATCCGGGAGAACCTCAATCACCTTTCTGATGACGAGCTGATCAATCTTCAAAAGAAGAAGAAAGGCTCCGGAAGCAAGTAGTAGAAACTTTAGCACAACGGGAGTCCACAAGAACTCCCGTTTTTTTTGCCCCTTTTTTTATGAAGTTTTAACAATATGCGCCAGGGCGTAGTCCCAAGTACCGCCGACTTTTTTGCCAGGATTGAAAATTCCTGCAGGATCAAATATTTTTTTAGTTTCTGCAAAAAGCGCTGTTACAGCCGAGCCGTACATTTTTTCCAGGAATGGGGTGCGGATCAGGCCGTCATTATGTTCGGCAGTAATTGTGCCATGATAATTTATGATTAAAGCGTAAACCTGGTCGGAAAGTTCTTTGATGATATCTTTGGTTTTCGGATCTTTAAAGTCCATTAAAGGAATGATATGAAAATTACCGTCGCCAAGATGCCCTTGAATGGTGTAGATGATGTCGTACTGCGACAAAATTTTATTTAATCTTGGTAAAAATTCAGGCAAGTATTCCGGACGCACCGCAAAATCATCAATAAAGGGCGCGGTGCGTTTACCGTGAATATGGTTACGAAGTAAATTAAAACTTTCCCGGCGAATCACCCAATACTTTTGAGATTCTTCGTGATCGGCGATGCGTGTTTTCAGGCCGAACTTTTCAACCGCGGCTTGCGCTGCTTCAGCGCGTTTTGAAATTTCTTCAGGATCATTGCCGGTAAATTCAGCTATGACAACCTGCTTTGGCAGCCGGCCTGATCTCAAAACCATGCCAATCTCCGGCAGGAATTCAAAGCCAAGCCTGATTAGTCCGGTATGCATGCGCTTGAGAAGTTCCGGAAAAAACTTTATAGCGAGGTGCAGGGTTTTGTCATCATAGGCTTCAAAACTTTCGGGTTTTTGAGCTAGTACGGCATTGGTAACATCCGCCAAGTGTGAGAGATCTTTCATAAAGACCACCAGCATTTTGGTTTGAGTTGCCGGCCGAACCAGCCTGAATTTTATTTTTGTGATTAGACCAAGTGTTCCTTGTGATCCGACAAAAAGTTTGCACAGATCAAAAATATTTTTTTCCGGATCCCAGACATTCCACAAATAGTAACCGGCGGAGTTCTTGGAAACAGTTGGCCTGGCATTTTTAACAGTTTCCCAGTTGTCTTTAATCAGTTTTGAAATTTTGGCATAAAATTCGCCTTCAAAATTTTTTTGCGCAGCTTTGGCAGCCAGTTCGTTTTCATTTAAAGCCCGGATAATATATTCATTGCCGTCTTCTAAAATGGCGTGTAGTTCTTGAACATAGCGCTCGGTTTTACCGTAGGTCAGGGTTTTTTCGCCGCCGGAATTATTCGCGACCATTCCGCCCACTGTGCAAAGTTCGCGCGAGGCCGGGTAGCTGGGCATTAGCCAGCCTTTTTCCAGGGTAGCTTTTTCAAAATCGCGGTAGTAAACCCCTGGTTCAGTTAGCGCATAGCCGTCGCCAACCTCTATAATATGATTAAAATATTTTGTGAAATCTAAAATAATCGATTCATTCAAAGGGCCTCCGCTCATATCCGTTCCGGCCGAGCGTGCCGTTAAAGAAATTTTGTCTCCAGATTTCTTTGCTTCTCGGACAAAATTTAGGATTTTTTTGAGGTCGTCAACATTTTTTGGAAAAATTACGGCTTCCGGTCTAACTTCAAACAGGCTGGCATCATGGCTGTATTTATCTAGACTCTCGGAATCATTTTTTATTTCCCCTTGAATTCTCAAGGCTTTTAGTTCATCTATTAGCATGCTTCAATTATATCATGTTAAAACCAACCGGGTTTAAGTTCGGAAAATTCATTGCAGGCCTCCGCCCGACTGAATTTTGGGAATGCCAAACCCTAGTTGGTTTTTTCGTTGTTGGTATAGTTGCTGATATGATTAAATTCTTGCCGTGCCGCCTCTGATTGCTTTGAAAATCCAAAGTAGCAACACCGCTCCGAGCACTGCGACTAGAAAACTATATAGATTGAATCCGGTGACTCCGGCTTTGCCGAACAGGCTGAACAAAAAGCCGCCGAGCAAGGCGCCAACAATCCCGGTGATCATGTCCGCAAGCAGGCCGGTGCTGGTACCTGTTATTAATGAAGCAATCCAACCGGAGATAACGCCGAATACAATCCAAAGAACGATGCCCATAGTTATAATACTCCTGGTTAATGATTTGTTTTTATTTTAGTTTTTTGCGGGCGAATCGCGCATCGGCCAAACTTACCAATTCGAATACTAACAATAATAAAAGTTAATAAAAAAACCTGCGGTAATTTCGCCGCAGGTGCAACTGTCAGATCTGTGTAGCTAGCTCACAGATCTTTATATCTGCAAATTTTGCATTTGATTCGAGCCCGGACCACAGTGACGTTCGCACCGTTGACAACCAGCGAACATTGTCCGGTCGGGTCAGTAACCCTTGGATCAATCAACAGCGAGTTGCGGTCACAACCGAGAATCGTCGCGTTTACTCGCTGGCCAGTCTTCAGTGGATCGGCGATCGGGTCGCCGCTGGCGCCGTCAGGCAAGCGGTTAAAGGCCAGACTGATTTTGCGGTTTTCTCCGTAAACTGTTTGACCGTTGATTCGCTTGATCTTGATTTTGAAAACCACCGGTCGGTTGACCGCTGAAGCCTTTGGAACAAACGGTCTGACCTTGTGATTTTGAGCAAAAACGCTCAGACTTGCAAAAATAAACAATAGGCATCCCCAAATCCAAAATCTGAGAACCTTCATCATCGCCTCCTGTGCTGCTGCGATTTGCCGCAAGGATATCACGGATCGCCTAATTTTTCAAGCCGCTAAATTAAAATTTAAAACTGACCCGAATCTCCCTCGAGATTTAAGGTCAGTTTAAAACAAGCTGTGCGCTTTCCATTTTTACGAAATTAATTTTTTATAGGCTAGCCGCCTTTAGGTTTTTTCGATAATTGGAAAAGCACTATTCCTTAACTGCATGCATTCTTTAACAATCCTTTCTGAAATATATTGTAATTTTATTGTGGACTTCAGTGCTAAGTACGAATTAACCAGAATTTTTTTGAAAAATTTAAATTCAAGGTAGCTGAAATGCCAAAAAAAGTGTTTAATTTTGGGAAAGGCTCGTAATTGCCCGTAATTGCTGGTTATTAATTTTTGATTTTTTCAATAATTCTGCTGGCCGCCAGAATATAAGCGGCATCTCTGAAGGTGCCGTGATATTTTTTTTGAGTAGTTAAAACGTCAGACCAAGCTGAGACCATTTGTTCTTCCAGCTTTTTTAAAACCTCACTGCGGCTCCATTTTTGAGCATTTACATTTTGGTACCATTCAAAATAGCTGGTTGCCACGCCGCCGCTGTTTGCCAGAATATCAGGAATTACAGCGATGTTCTTTTTTTCAAAAATTTGATCTGCTTCAGGAGTGGTTGGCCCATTGGCCATTTCTAAAATTAATTCTGCCCTGATTTTATTGGCATTATCGGCGTTCAGAACGTTTTCCAAAGCTGCCGGTACCAGAATATTAACTTGAAGTTCTAGCAGCTCGTCGTTGCTGATATTTTTTGTGCCAGCCAGGCCGTTTAATGCTCCGGTATTTTTTTTGTGTTGTTCTGCGGCGATCAGGTCGATACCGTCCGGATTATAAATTCCGCCCTTGGAATCAGAAAGCGCGACTATTTTCAGACCGGTCTCTTTGATCGCTTCAGCAAAGTGGCTTGCAACATTGCCGAAGCCTTGAATCGCAACACTGCCGCCGACTTTTGTTTTTATGACCTTGCTTCTCAAAGCTTCGCGCAGAACCACTCCGCCGCCGAACCCGGTTGCTTCTTCGCGCCCTTCACTGCCGCCGCGATCAAGCGGTTTGCCGGTGAACGTTGCAGCTGCTTTTGTCCCGGTGATTTTTTCATATTCGTCAAGCATCCAGGCCATGATTTTGCCGTTGGTATTGACGTCCGGCGCGGGGACGTCCAGATTCGGCCCAAAAATCATATATAATTTTTGAACATAAGCTCTGGATAATTTCTCCAGCTCTGTTTCTGAAAGCTCTTTAGGATTGACGATTATCCCGCCCTTGCCGCCGCCAAATGGCACATTAACTACGGCGTTTTTAAAAGTCATCCAGAAACTAAGCGCTTTTACTTCATCAAGACTGACCTGTTGGTGATATCTAATCCCGCCTTTGTAAGGACCGCGAGAATTATTGTGTTGGCTTCTGAATCCTTGAAAAATTTTCTGCATGCCGTTATCAAGCGCGATTGGTAAACTGACTAATGTAATTCGATCCGGATTTTTCAAGCGTTCTACGGCATTTTTTTCCAGCCCGGCAATTTTTGCGGCGCGTTCCAATTGGCTGATTGCAGTTTCGAATGGATTAGTCATGAGTGTATCTATAATGTTTAATTAATTGTTTAAATGTAAAGAAATTTTAGCATAGTTATTAGGAATTTTCAAAGTTTCGCTAAATAAAAAAGGATCCGGTTGGCAGGGCTGCCCGGATCCGCAGGGTATTTGGCAATCCAGGTTAAAAGGATTGGCTTGCAGCAGGTTCGCTGCCGACCCTCCTTGATATTGTGGTGTGGCATCCGTCTTTTCTAAGGCTTTCCGAACAGGTTATTTCAAGAATAGCGTTGGATACAAGACGAACGGTTGGGTTTATTGCAAGCCTGTGCATCATAGCTTTTTAAAAGCAAATGAAAATTGTTAATTGGCACAATAAATACGCCTTAAACATCGGCGTATTTATTGTTCTTGTTAAATTAGTAGGTGGTACTGCCGCTTGAGCTTCCCGCGCCCGCGCTTCCCGGGCCATTTGCTGAATTCCCCGGCGTGCCAATATTGACGTTAGGCGCCGGCGAATTATTGGCCGCATTATTACTGCGCCGCAGAGCTGGAATTCCGAAGGCAAATAACAAAATTGCCAGGATGATCAAAACCGCCAGCCCTATCAGAAAGCCCCCAATCCCGCGATCCGTGTCATTGACCCGGTCGACCCGGTCAACCTGATGAGTCGGGGGATTGTTGATTATGGTTGCCATAACGCTCCTTTCTTTAAGCTTAATCCTAAGATTTTAATTATCGCACTACCTTAAAATTTAAAAATAGTGCGCAAGTCCAAATGCTAAATTTCAAAGTTAATAGCTAAAATTCTGGGGGTACATTGGCAATTTGTCCGGTGAAAAATTGTCTTAAAGATAAATTTATGGCATGATGCTAGAGTAGTAAAAAAAGCAATTGATGTCTGAGACAAAACTCAACAATTTAAATGATGAGCAACTGATTTCCAAATATTTAAGCGGCGATCAAAGCGCTTTTGAATTTTTGATTCAAAGATATTTGAATCAAATTTATAATTTTGTATTTAAGTATGTGCATACCGCAGCCGAAGCGGAAGACGTTACACAGGAGGCTTTTCTAAAAATTTGGAAAAATTTGAAGCGTTTTGATTTGCAAAGAAAGTTTAAAACCTGGGCGTTTACGATTGCAAAAAATACTGCGCTTGACCATCTTAAGAAGAAAGGTTTGGTAGCTTTTTCTGAATTAAGCTTCGAAGATGGAGCTGAAAATAGTTTTGAAGCAAGCTTGGTCAGCTCAGCGCCGCTTCCTGAAAATGCTTTTGAAAAAATTGAGCAAATTGCAATGGTCGGACACGCGGTTGCCAAACTTACGCCGACCCAAAAAGAAGTATTAGACTTGTATTACAAAAAAGGCTTAAACTTCCGGGAGATTTCAGAATTCTTGAAGCAATCTATCAATACTGTCAAAACCAGGCATCGCCGGGCTTTGATCTTTTTGAAAAAACATCTGGAAAACAGCCCGGATAATGAGTGAACCAAAAGAACAGAGCAGCTCGTATAAATCTCGTATAAATTCACGAGCTATGCAGAAAATTCAACCTCCAGAGCAACTTTATAGCCGGATTATTGAACAAATCCGGCGTGAAAAACTTCTTCAAATCAAAAGAAGAATTATTTTTTTTGGCTCTGCTTTGATGCTGTCGTTTGTGGGATTTATTGCTGCCGCGGCGCATCTATTTCAGGACGTTAATACCTCCGGTTTTTTGCAATTGCTTAGCCTGACCGCAACTGATTTTCGGATAGTCAGTGCAAACTTCTCTGACTATTTATTATCATTAATAGAAGCGTTTCCGATCTTGAGCGCCGGGTTGTTGTGTGGTATTTTGCTGATTTTGGCAGTAATCGTTTACAAGTTTCACAAGCACACCATGGAGTTCAGGAATTTTGAGGCACATCAATGAAGTTTGAAGAATTTATTAAATCAAAATCATTCAAAGTTACCACGCTTGTGGTCGGAGGTTTGATTTTGGCGGTTTTGGTTTTTTCGGCCGGAGTTTTTGTCGGTTTAGAAAAGGCTCGTTTTTCATACGGTTTCGGCCAAAGTTATATGCGTAATTTTGGCGGACGCAGCAAATTTGTTTCTGATAGGGATTTTATTAACGGCCACGGCTCAATCGGACAGATCGCAAAGATAGACGGCACTACCATCACAATTAAAGATCGCGATGGGGTAGAAAAAGATGTATTGGCTAGTGATAAAACTACAATCAGAAGCATGCGCAAAGACATTAAATTGAGCGATCTTCAAGTTAATGATTTTATTGTGGTTTTAGGAACGCCTAATGCTCAGAGCCAGATTCAAGCGGCGCTGATTCGGGTTTTGCCAAGTCCTGACACCGCTCCAGGGGCGACAATGACGCCGATGTCGACAGGCGGCGGACCGGTAAAGCTTAATTAATAATTAATCGCTAGCTAATATAATTCAGCGATGAATAATTTTTTAAATTTAGTAAAGGCTCATAAAATTATTAGTGCAATTTTGGTAGTTGCGGTTGTTGCCGGCGGATATGGTTGGTATAAGCATGCCAAAGGCAGTACCGTCGCTTTGCAGTACGTCACCGCCGCAGTTCAAAAACAAACTGTGACCGTTGCCGTGACTACCAGCGGACAAATTTCCGAGCAAAACCAAGTTGCAATCAAGCCGCAAGCTTCAGGACAGTTGACCGCTGTAAGTGTTAAGCAGGGCGACCAGGTTAAAACCGGACAAACTATCGCCATAATTGATGAGCGTAGTGCAGCTTTGAGCTTGTCTCAAGCTCGGGCCGCTTTACAGACCGCACAAGCTAGTTACAGTGCTTTGGTTGCCGGACCTACCGGTACGGATTTGGCAGTTGATCAAGATCCCATTCAGTCCGCACAGCAAAATTTAAATAATGCAAAAAACGCTTATAGTAATGTGGTCGCGCAGCAAAAAACTGCGGTGGCCAATGCTTTATCAAGTCTGTTGAACAGCGGTTTAACAGCCCAGCCCTCGCAGAACAACTCTTTCAACGCAACAATTACAATTAGCGGAGCATACACCGGTCCGCAAGGTTCCTACGTTTTAACTGTAAGTCCGCTTGGAGCGGGGCTTGGCTATAATATTTCCGGTTTAGAGCAGGCCAGCGGCACAATAACAAACGGGATCGCCCAGCCTTTAGGAAATAATGGTTTATTTTTTACTTTCACCAGCACGAACAATAATTTGGTTGGTAGCTGGACAATCAACATTCCTAATCCTCAAGCTTCCGGTTACCTCAGCGCATCTAATGCTTATCAAACTGCCTTACAAAATCAGACCCAGGCGCTGGCAACCGCACAGCAGCAGGTTGACGCAGCTCAGCTTTCCTTAACTCAAGCCCAGGATTCTTATAATCAAAAGGTGGCGCCGCCGACTCAGGCCCAGCTTGATTCAGCACAAGCTCAGATCCAGAGCGCCCAAGCTCAGTTGCAGGCTGCGGAGATCGCATATGACAATAATATTTTGAAGGCACCTTTTGATGGAATAGTTGCTCAATTGAACAATCATAAGGGCGACCAGGTTTCAGGCAGCGACACCGTTGCCACGATCATAACCGCCCAACAAATTGCAAATGTTTCTCTAAATGAAGTTGATGTTTCAAAAATCAAACTTGGTGATAAGGCTACTCTAAGTTTTGATGCTCTGCCGGATTTATCTTTGACCGGAACGGTAGCCGAGGTGGACACTCTGGGAACTACAACTCAAGGCGTGGTCACTTATAATGTCCAGATCGGCTTAGATACACAAAATGATCAGGTTAAGCCCGGGATGAGCGTTAGCGCCGATATCATTACTGATGTTGCCACAGATGTTTTAGCCGTGCCGAACTCAGCGGTGAAGAACGTCAATGGTGCGACTGTGGTGCAGGTGCTTGATCAAAACGGTAAGCCTCAAAACAAGCCGGTAGAAGTTGGAATTTCCAATGACACCGTAACCGTAATCACCTCTGGTTTAAATGAAGGAGATAAGGTTATAACTCAAACAATAAATCCTAATGCAAAGACTACGACCGCAACAAGCTCAAGCGCTGTTTCAGGCTTGAGAATTCCAGGCCTGGGAGCAGGCGGTGCAGGCGGCGGATTTGGAGGCGGCGGAAATAGAACCGGGGCAGGGGGCGCTGCCGGTGCCAACGCTGGCAGAGGCAACTAAATTATGATTGAGTGCCAACATATCAATAAGTCTTATTTTAACGAAGAGGTTGAAACTCAAGTTCTCAAGGATGTAAATTTTACTATTTTAGACGGAGAATTTGTCGCGATCATGGGTCCTTCGGGTTCCGGTAAGTCGACGATGATGCATATTCTTGGCGCTTTGGATACACCGACCAGCGGCAAATACATTTTGGACGGACATGACGTCTCAACCTTAACAGACGATCAGCTTGCTGAAATCCGTCGCAAGAAAATCGGTTTTGTTTTTCAGTCCTTCAATTTATTGCCGCGCGCAACGGTTTTGCGCAACATCGCACTGCCTTTGGTCTACGCAGAAATCGCTCCGGCGCAGCGCGAAGAACTGGCAAAAACCGCTGCAATTCAAGCCGGGCTTGATGAATCGAGATTTTATCATTTATCAAATCAGTTGTCCGGCGGACAGATGCAGAGAGTGGCAATTGCCAGGTCGCTAGTCAATAACCCCTCATTATTGCTTGCTGATGAACCAACCGGGAATTTAGACACCAGAACCGGAGATATTGTACTGGGAACTTTTCAGCGTTTAAACAGCGAAGGCCGCACCATTGTTTTAATCACGCACGAGCCTTATGTCGCCGAGCATGCTGATCGGATTATCCATATTCGTGATGGCGAGATTTTGAGCGATCAAAAAAATTCCAACAAGCGAGTATTAAATTTTGCGAAAAATGAAGAGTAAAGATTTATTGCATGAAAGTTACAGTGCCCTGACCGTGAACAAAGTTCGCAGCGGTTTGACGATGCTCGGTATTGTCATCGGCATCGGTTCGGTTATTGCATTGGTCGCAATCGGACAAGGCGCAAAAAATTCCATTCAATCAAATATCCAATCAATCGGATCAAATTTAATTATTGTCACACCCGGTACCCAGCGGACATTTGGAGGCGGTGCCAATGCCGGGCGGGGAAGCGCCCAAACTTTAACAATGGCTGACGAACAGGCCGCCGCTTCTGCTCTAAGTTTGGTAAAGGCAGTTGAGCCGGAACTGTCGCGCAGATATCAGGTCACTGCCTCAGGCACTAACACCAATACTCAGGTGGTGGGCACGGATCCGAATTATGTCACTGTGCGTAACTTAAACATCGACATCGGTTCATTTATTTCCGATTCTGACATAAATTCTTTCGGTAAGGTAGCGGTACTGGGACCAACTACCCGCGATGACCTTTTTGGCCAAGGTGTTGACCCAACAGGACAAAGTATCCGGATCAACGGCATAATTTTTAAGGTAATCGGCGTGACCCAGTCAAAAGGCGGCAGTGGTTTTGCAAATCAAGATGATATTATTTTTATTCCGATCACCACGGCGCAGCACTATTTGGTCGGACCAAACCCGCAGGGTCAGGCTTATGTTTCGACCATCGGGATCTCGGCAGATTCAGCGACGGATATGAGTGCGGTGCAGCAGCAGGTCACTGATTTACTGCTTGCCCGGCATAATATTTCTAATCCTGCTCAGGCTGATTTCACAGTTCAGAATCAGGCGGATATTGTTGCGACGGCATCAAGCATTACCGGGACTTTTACAATTTTACTTGCTTCCATTGCCGGAATTTCATTAGTGGTTGGCGGGATAGGAATTATGAATATGATGCTGACTACGGTTACGGAGCGCACTCGTGAAATCGGCTTGCGCAAGGCAATCGGTGCAAAGCGCCGCGATATTAATTTACAATTTTTGGCCGAGGCGATTATGCTAACGTTTTTAGGCGGAACGATGGGAGTTATTTTTGGCTGGTTAATATCATTTTTAGCTACGAAGTTTGCCAATCTACCTGCGGCGCTCACTTTTTCATCAATCGGTTTGGCATTCGGAGTCTCGGCCGCAATCGGCGTGGTCTTTGGGTATTATCCGGCCTTACGCGCATCAAAGCTCAATCCGATAGAAGCATTAAGATATGAATAATTGCGGGTAAGTTTTTAAGGAGGCTATGCAAATTTTAAAGTTTAAAATAACAAAAAAGTAAATAATTAAAAATTATAAAGGAAAGGTATGAATAAAAAAATTATAATGGGTTTAGTTGTCGTGGTAATTGCTGCCGCTGCATTCTTTGGAGGAGTGTTTTATCAAAAAAATAAAACAGCCAAAGCAGCCACTGCAACCTCGGGGCAGGGCCAAAGACAGTTTGGGGCCGGCGGCGGAAGATTCCGCGGCGCCAATGGTACGGGCGGTTTTGTCGGCGGGCAGATCATTGCTAAAGATGATAAGAGCATTACGGTCCAGCTGCCGAACAACACCGGTTCAAAGATTGTATTTTTTTCAGGCAGTTCCCAGATTTTGAAATCGGCTAGCGGTTCAAGTTCTGATCTTGCAGTTGGGCAACAGGTCGTAGTAATGGGTACTACCAATTCCGACGGCAGTGTTACTGCGCAGAATATCCAAATTCGTCCGATGATCCAGCCAGGTCAGGGCCAGGCCGGCCAGCAAACTCAAGGCGGCCAGTAGCATTAGTTTTGGTGCGGCTAAATTGATCGACACTTAGCAAAACGGAACCAATGGTTTCCGTTTTGCTAAGTTACAATTGCTTTTTGTCTCATAATCGTTACAATTACTTCATGAATATTATTGAGGTTAAAAATTTAGTAAAAAGTTTTAAGGAAGTCCAGGCGGTCAAGGATATTTCTTTTAACGTGCCGCAGGGACAGATTTTTGGTTTTTTAGGACCCAATGGCGCTGGTAAAACTACCACCATAAAAATGCTGACCACCCTGCTTAAACCGACTTCCGGCCAAATACGTTTAAATGGCGACGATCCAATTGCCCACCCTGATCAGGTTCGCAAATCATTCGGTATCGTTTTCCAGGATCCGTCACTTGATGAAGAGCTAACCGCTTACGAAAATATGGAGTTGCACGGCGTTTTATACGGCGTGCCAAAGCAAACTCGAACGCAGAGAATTAAACAGTTGTTGGAAATAGTTGAGCTTTGGGACCGCAAAGACAGCCCGGTCAAGGAGTTTTCCGGTGGAATGAAGCGGCGCCTAGAAATCGGCCGCGGACTTCTGCATTATCCAAAAATCTTGTTTTTGGATGAACCGACTATTGGGTTGGACCCGCAAACTCGCAATCATATTTGGAGCCATATTCAGGAGCTTAACAAAACCGAGGGTATTACAATTTTTTTCACTACGCATTATATGGAAGAGGTCGAACGGGTCGCTCAGGATGTGGCTATTATTGATCACGGCAAAATTATTGCGACCGGATCCCCGGCACAGCTTAAAGAGCAAACTAAAACGCAGACTTTGGAAGATGCGTTTCTGGCATTAACCGGAAAACAGATTCGCGATGAGGACGCAAGCTCAATTGATCAGTTGCGGATGCGCCGGAAAGCTTTTCGCGGCAGGTAAAATAAACAAATAATATGAGCACAATTTATATTTTGTGGTTAAGACAAATTAAACGTTATACCCGTTCGCGTTCCAGAATTATTGGCGCACTTGGACAGCCGTTGCTTTTTTTGGTGGCACTGAACTACGGTTTTGGCACGATTTTTAAACAAGCCGGGCAGGGTAATTACATCCAGTTTTTGGGTCCGGGCGTGATCGGCATGACTATTTTGTTCAGCTCGATTTTTTCCGGTATTGAAATTATATGGGATCGACAATTCGGTTTTCTGAAAGAGACCTTGGTCGCTCCGGTATCGCGGGTCAACATTATGATCGGCAGAACCTTGGGTTCCTCAACTATCGCAACATTTCAGGGAATTATTGTTTTGCTGATTACTTTGTTAATTGGTTTTAGGCCTATGGGTTTTGGGGGAATACTTGGTGCGATCGGTTTTATGATTTTGACCGCATTGTTATTTACTTCACTTGGCACTGCCATCGCCACTATTTTAACTGACATTCAGGGCTTCCAATTGATTATTAACTTTGTTGTTCAACCAATGTTTTTTCTGTCCGGATCAATTTTTCCCTTGACTCAAGTTCCTCGAGTTCTCAGATACATTGCCAACATCGACCCGCTTTCATACAGCAATGATGCATTACGCGCGACATTGGTGCACATAACTCATTACGGCGTCGCGGTGGATTTTGGCGTGCTCTCAATCTTAATGCTTGCAATGCTTGGATTGGGTAGTTTTCTGTTCAGTAGAATCGAGGTTTAGAAACCCACAAAGGCTAAATATCAAAGCCCCGACAAGTCCGGGGCTTTATGTTATTCTTTAAACATGGATAAGCTAGTGCTAGAATCTTTGTTTAAATCCCTACAGTTTTTTAAATAATTTGTAAACAAATGCCATTTCCAAAAGATATTTTATTGATTGATTTTGAGACGACCGGTTATGGCGCTGATGTTTCAGAACCAATTGAAATCGGCGCTTTGCTGCTTGATCAAAATACTCTTCGAGAAAAAGACAGCTTTAACTCTTTAATTTATTCTGAGCTGAAAAATATTACTCCGGGCAGCGCGGAGATGTGGAAGATTGATCAGGCTGAAATAAAGTCGGCCCCAAAACTTCAGCTGGTTGGCAAACAATTCATAGAAAAGTTCGGTTTTAACGTTTTGGTTAGCGGTTGGGTTCAGCGCTTGGATCGCAGCATGCTTAATAAAATGGTACTGGCCGCCGGGGAGAATCCCGAAAAATACGATTATCACTATTTGGATTTATGGCCGATTGCTTATTTGCATTTGGTCAAGCGCGGCTATCAAGGCGGTTTAGATTCAGATTCGATTTTTAAAGAATTTGGCGTGCCTTTGCGGGGCAAGCACGACGCTTTGGAAGATTGCCGAATTGAAGCCGAGATCTTAAGAAAAATTTTTAATGCTCAATAAAATCTACAGATTTTTTAAATGGGTTTTTAAGCTGATTTTTGATTTTCACGAACGCAAGAAGCAGTTGCTTGACCTGATTTTAATTGCGTTTCTGGTGACCTTCGCACTGGCGCGAATTTGGTCAATTTGGGTCGGTAATGCAATTTACATTTACGGTTTTCATATCCATCATTTTTATTTTGGAATGTTTATTTTGTCGCTGGGCGGGGTAATTGCCCTGCTTGGCGATGATATAAAGATTAAACAGTATGCCAGCGTCATGCTTGGAGTCGGTATTGGTTTGTTTGCCGATGAGATTGGTCTGCTTTTAAACTGCACTACCGCTGACCGAGTATGTGCCTATGCATTTCCGGACACCACTGAAATAGTCGGTTCGATAGCTTTGGTTTTAATTTTGATTTTGCTGACAGTTGATTTTATCGATCGCCGCAAAATAAAAAAATCTTTCCAAAATGCGAAAGACAATGATAAGATTTTATAATTATTAACCATTAACAGCTAATTTTATGCAAACTAAAACTCAAATTGAAGAACCTAGAGTTTCTAAATTTGTATTTGGCGATACCAGGTTTGCCTGGGTTTGGTTAATTGTTCGTCTTTATCTCGGTTGGCAATGGATTTCCGCCGGATGGGAAAAAGTTGGCAATCCGGTTTGGACCGGTGCCAAGGCCGGAGTAGCCGTACAAGGTTTTTTAAGCGGGGCACTAGTAAAAACCGCTGGGGCGCATCCTGATGTTTCCCGATGGTACGGCTCTTTTATTGAACATTTTGCGTTGCCACATGCCGCATTGTTTTCATATATAATCAGTTACGGCGAAATTGCGGTTGGAGTTGCTTTGGTTTTAGGGGTTTTCACCGGTATTGCCGCATTTTTTGGAACATTTATGAATCTTAACTATTTATTTGCCGGTGCAGTAAGCGTTAATCCTTTTTTGTTGGTGCTGCAGCTGTTTTTGATTCTTGCCTGGCGCACCGCTGGTTGGTGGGGCTTTGACCGATGGTTACTGCCAGGGCTTGGAACTCCTTGGAAAAAAGGAGAGCTGTTTAAGAAGGTCTGATTTAGGAAAATCTTTGAGGCCCCACTCAATAGCTGGTTTCATTCTTCAAAAAATTTTGGATTATGCTCGGCATACAGAGTTATTCTGATGCTGGCATTTTTAGCGGGCCCTAGAAAAAGGGCAGCATTGTCGACGAAATAATATTATCTGAAATAATATGGCTTTCTTGACAATTTATTTTTTAAATCAGGTTAAGTATAACTAGAAAGTCCTCAGGAATCTTGACAAAAATGGTTAGATAACTAATAATTAGTAATCTATGGATATTTTAAGTCCACAACCGCCGTGAATGTGGTCAAAAGGGCCATGTAACCCCTTTTCAAATGCTTATGTTTGTGTTATATTTACAAGTCGTTTAATAAAGATTTAATTCGGGAGCATAGGAATTATTTTTTAATTTATGGATAAAAACGCTTTAAAAAATTATGTTAACGAAGCTCGGAAGCTTGGGATGAGCAATGAGCAAATTGTTAAAGCTTTGACTGATGCCGGTTGGCATGTCCATCAGATTTTGGACATCACCTTAGATCATATTTCGCCGACCGAAAAAACTCGGCCTGAGGCTGGAACAGCGGCAGATTCGGAAAATATTGTTTCGGTCAGGGGAATATCCAAGTCTTACGGAAAAATGAAAGCCTTGGATGGCGTTAGTCTTGATGTTCGCCGGGGCAGTGTTACCGCCCTGCTTGGACCAAATGGCGCCGGAAAAACAACTTTGGTTAGAATTCTTACAACTTTGCAACAGGCTGATTCAGGAACCGCAACCGTTGCCGGTTTAGACGTTGCCAGGGATGCTCAGGCACTGCGTTCAGTAATCGGTCTGACCGGGCAGTATGCCGCGGTTGATGAAACTTTGACCGGCCGCGAAAATTTAGAAATGGTCGGACGGCTTTATCACATGAGCAAGAAAGAAGCAAAAGCCAGAAGCGATGAATTACTGAAAGAATTTGAAATTGAATATGCCGCAGACCGTTCGGCAAAAACTTATTCCGGTGGAATGCGTAGACGGTTGGACCTGGCCGCAAGTTTGGTGATCCGACCGAAAGTTTTATTTTTGGATGAACCAACCACAGGATTAGATCCCGCCGGTCGTTTTACGCTTTGGCAGGTAATCCGGAATCTGGTGGAAGGCGGTACCACTGTTTTGTTAACCACCCAGTATTTGGAGGAAGCTGACCAATTGGCACATAAAATTTACGTTATCGACCACGGCCATATTATTGCTCAAGGTACCGCCAATGAGTTGAAGAGCCAGGTTGGCGGAGATGTTTTGGAATTGCACATGGCAAACCACCAGGACGCTGAGCGCGCAGCTAGTCTCGTCAAAGAATTTGGCAGCGAACAACCGCATTTTGATACGATGACCGGGATTGTCACTGTTCCGGTTTCAGGCGGAGCTTCAATTTTGGTTGACGTCGTGCGCAAATTGGACGGCCCCGGTCTGAAAATATCGGATATTCTGCTGCGTCGGCCGAGCTTGGATGACGTTTTCATGAAATTAACCGGGCACCAGGCGGTTACCGAGAAAGTGAGCTAAGAATAAAATTATGACTACAATTACTGACATTATTATCATGACCTGGCGCAATTTGGTGCGCTATCGCAGACTGCCGCAGTTGCTGATCTTTTCAAGCATTCAGCCGGTAATGTTTGTGCTGCTTTTTGTATACGTTTTCGGCGGAGCGATCCGTACCCCTGGCGTTAGCTATGTTAATTATTTGATTCCGGGAATTTTGGTCCAGACGGTCTTGTTCGGCGCAATGTTAACCGGCGTCGGTCTTGCTGATGACCTTTCCAAAGGAATGATTGACCGCTTTCGTTCTTTGCCGATCGCGCGTTCCGCAGTTTTAGCCGGACGGACAATCACTGAAAGCGTCAGAAATGTTTTTACGGTTTTATTGATTACCGTGGTCGGTTTGATTATTGGTTTTAGAATTGATCATGGTTTTTGGCATTTTCTGGCGGCGATTGGGTTGACCGTGCTTTTTGGTTTTGCTTTTTCTTGGATTTCAGCAACAATCGGTTTGGCAGTGAAGAATGTTGAAATTGCGCAGACCGCCGGTTTCATCTGGGTTTTCCCGTTGGCGTTTGCCAGCTCAATCTTCGTACCGGTGCAGTCGCTAAGCACCAAAGTAATTCGGGTTTTTGCCGAGCATAATCCGATCAGCTACACTGTCAACACTGTTCGGGCGCTTTGTTTGGGCACTCCGGTTGGTAACAATATTTGGTATTCCTTAGCTTGGATCATCGGAATATTGATTGTGTTTATTCCGTTTGCAGTTTATCGTTATAGAAAAATTTCCTAAGTGAATTGATGCATTAACCTAATTAGTTATGACTTCGACAAGTTCAGCCGTTTCAGAAAAACAAACGTCGGCGTTAAATCCGCCACCTCCGCCGATGGGCAATTCCACCTCCGCCGATTCTAATAATGCAGACAGCCGCAGCAAGGGCCGTTCAGAATTGCCGGCATCGATTAAGCCGATAGAGCGCGGCAGCGGCGGCGCTTCTGCAAAATTCCCAGGCCACCCAACCGAGCCAACCCGCAGCAGCGGGTATGGCGCTATGTTAATTTTTACTATAATTTTAGCGGCAGCAACAGGGTTACTTGGTTTTGAGATCGGCAAAAGACACGGTACGGTTACTGTTAATAATAGTGGCAGTTCCGGCAGTTCAGTGGGTCAGTTACCAAATCAGGTTTCTGACCAAACTGGTCAGGGCGGCAGGACTGATTCAGGATCTTCTCCAAGCGCTTCAACAGGGCAGGTTGCTTCCGGTTCCGGTGCTGGAAACTCAGCTAATCAAGGCGGCACTTCACAGACTACTAATCCTGTTTCAAATCAGCCGGGAGTATTAGGCGCTGTTACGTCTCAGACTTATACGAATTCAGCGATGCATTTCAGTATGCAGATTCCGGGAGATTGGAAAATTACTTCAGAACCTAATGAAATTTTGTTTACTGCGCCTGACCGCAGTGTTTACAGTGTCCAGGTTTATGACGTTACTCCTGCTACTGACCTAAATTTTATTGAAAGTCAGCTTGTGCAGCAATCAAATGTTCATAATGTCAACGCGGTTACTTTTGCCGGTATACCGGCTTTGAGCTTTGATATTGATGGGAATTTTGGTAACGGTTACACTTTTGTCCAGAATGGTAAATTGTTTTATCTGTTGGGTGTTGACGTCGGTTCAAAAGTTCAGAATTTTCAGATAATTTAAAAAGAGATTTTAAACCGGAGCAGCTTGAGCTGCTCCGGTTTAATTTTGTTTTAATTTTTGCCGCGTATAAGTAGTGTTGAATAATTTTGGAGATATTATGCGGCTAAAAATATTTTTTTGTTTTCTAATTTTATTATTCAGTAGTTCAAAAACTTTTAGATACGCCAATGCGTCTGCTTTTAAACCGGCTGACTCAAAGCAGAGTTCATTAAATTGGGCTGGTTATGTCTCAAATAAAGGCAATTTTAATTCGATTACCGGTACCTGGATAATTCCAAAAATCAGCGCCAGCGGCCGTAACTATAAAATGGATGCTGCTTGGGTCGGGATCGGAGGAGTGAACTCTTCAGACTTGATTCAGGCCGGAACTGAGGCGGTAAGCGGTGTTCCTGGAAAAGTTGGGTATTTGGCTTGGTATGAACTCTTGCCGGATTTTGCTCAACCGGTTTCTTTGGCAGTGCAGGCCGGTGACTCAGTAACCGTCAGCATTAATCGCATTTCAGGTTTACAGTGGCAAGTTATTTTGAAGAATAATACCAGCGGTAGTCAGTATAGTAAAAATTTGAGTTACAATTCTTCACTTTCTTCCGCTGAGTGGATTGAAGAAATGCCCAGTGATTCGCAGTCGCAACTGATTCCCCTGGATAATTTCAAAATGGTCAGGTTTAGTTCTGGTTTTGTCCGGAGCGGGCGCACTACTTTGAGTATTGCAAAAAGCGGAGCCCTTCCGGTTACGCTCGAGAGTTCAAAAGGAAAAATATTAGCCGTTCCTTCAGTGCTTCAGGATAATGGGTCAGCTTTTGAGGTCAAAAGAATGCACGGTTGATTAGCTGCTTTGTTCGGATTCTTGAACGGGGCTTTTGTCGATATCTGAGAGAACTTTGCGGCGCACCACCACAATATAGCCAAAAACAAAAGCAATAATTACAATTAAGGAGATATAATTTAGCACAGCATTGAATTGAAGATATATTTTTCCGTAGTAGTAGCCAATAAGCATCAAAACCAGTGCTTTGAATGTGGTACTGACTAAATTTAGACCAAGTACTTTACTGTATGCCACTTTGGCAAGTCCTGCTGCGATGAGAATAACGGAACCGGCGCCATGAGCAAACTTTCCTATTAATAAGGTTCGGTCAGCGTGCTTGGAAAAATATGTTTCGAGTTTCCTTTCTCGCTCCAAATCTATTCCGATGTAATGTCCGTATTTACGAATAAATGTTTCTTTTCCGTACTTACCGATGATGTAATAAATGGAGTCGCCGGTTACGTCGCCAAGTACTAAAACTATTAAAGCGACCGTAAAGTTAACGACATTTAACGATGCTAAAAATCCCGTGATAATCATTATGATCGGGCCCTCGATCACTGCGATCGGGTATATCAGCCAATATTTATAATGGATTAGACGCGGGATTATTGATTGAACCAACATAAATTAAGCAAAGCCAGGGAAGAAATCACTTTTTATTTGTTTTTTTTGAACACCCATTTCAGTGAGAATTTGTTCAGTTGTTTGAACCATTGCACGCGGCCCTGAAATCATAAAAGTCCGTTTTCTATAATCCGGCATTTCTTTTTTTATTATTTCCGGAGTGATTCGGCCTTGATATGCCATTAGATTATCGGGGGGCGTCGCCTGGTCGGTCAAAAGGTAAACGACTTTTATGCCAAGCCGTTGCTCTGCCTGATCGAGAATATCTTTATAGGCAATGTCTTCACTATAGCGATTTCCGTAGAAAACAGTGATTGGCCGGGATGTTCCTGTATCTAAAAGGTATTTTAGCATGCTTCTGAACGGCGTGATGCCTATGCCACCGGCAATAAAGGCAAGTTTGGTATCGGTCTTTTTAGGCAAAGTGAAATCACCCGCCAGCTGAGAGGCGATAATTTTACCGCCTCTGGGCATTGCCAGCAGATTGTCTTTGTAAGTACTGGAATCACTGTAAAATTTTACGCCCATTCTTAATTCCGGTTCGGTCGGCGAAGAAGCAATGGTAAAATATCTTCTGCTGCCACGATTATCAGGTTGTTTATGTCCGAGCGTCCATTCCAAATATTGTCCCGGTTTGAATCTTAAGTTTTTATCAGCAACAAACACAAAGTCATAAACACTTGGCGTTAAACGGATCTTTTGTTTGAGGTACAAGGTCAATTTTTGTTTCGGGCTGACCATATAAGAGAAGATATTTGCCGTAACCAGTGCGGCTTCCGGGGTAAAGTAAAAACCGCCAATGTGAGTTTGAGGAGCAAACAAAAATCCGGTCAGCGCGCCATACAAAATTTGTAACCCTTTGGTGGGCGGAGTGGTTAGCGGCTCGGTAAGCATTACGAAAGAAAAAAACCAGATCGGGGAATCAAGTATGCATTGTTTGATCAGGGTGGCGATGCTTGACCCTCTGGCAAAACCGAAGCTAAAACTTAAAGTCATTGCTACCAATATCGCTGAAAGTACCAAATCAAATCTTTGAATTTTTCTGACAATCAGCGCACCGCCTAAAAATACCAACGGAAACATTGCCGCGGTGCCAACCCACCAATTTGCAGATTGGCCGGCAAAATAAGCGGTGATTAATACCGCAACCGCGGCCGGATTGAAAATATGTTTTTTACCGACCGCAAAAATATATTTAGAAGCGACGGCAAGTGCCGCGGCCCAGGCCAGAAAAATATATTCTTCAGGAGTTTTTGCGGGTTTTATGATCAGAGCCAGGATTAAAGCGGTTAGTATTGATGACTCTGGGTTGCTGGGAGCTTCAAAAATTTTAGCAAAAATCCAGTTTACTAAGTAAGCAACGGCGGTCAAAAATAATGCCGAAAGAACAATTTGCAGCGGGTTGTATGGCAGAATTTTAGCCCAACCCAAAATTGCCGCAAACCCAAGCCAAATCAGCAGGCAATATAAAACCAGCCTGTACATTGTTATCTGATTTAGAAAAGCGTCAATTAATTTAACAAATTTGTTCATAATTTAAAGTGATACGGGTATTGAATTTAAACTGATTTGAGATATTGAGTAAGTCCGCTGGTCATCGTTGCGACTGCGTTTTTATCAATCATGTACGCTTCAAAGCCGGGGAGTTTTTCAAGGAAAATAATGCCGCTTTTGCCCATGGCAAAAGCGGCTGTGGCAAAGCGGTCCGCCTCATAAATATCCGGTCCGACTACCGTTAAGCTGACAATCTCGGTTAGCGCTCCAGATTCTTTGGGATTATAGATATGTTGGCCGCGAATGTAGGTTCCGGAAGTGGCAGCTCCTTTATCTTCAATTTCTAAAATTTTAACAATTTCATTTTGATCAAAAGGGTTGCGGATGCCTACGGTCCATTTTTCTGCTTTGGAATTTTTTCCGCAGGTTTGAATATCGCTGCCGACATCAACATAAAAATTCTTAAACCCTTTTTCTTTCAAAAGATTCGCGGTGTTGTTGATTGCCCAGCCCTTGACCAAGCCAGAAGGATCGCATTTGCCATCATGAAAAATATCAAAATAACCCTGGGTTTGCCGCTTGGTCTGTTCTGATAATTTTAAAACTTCAGCGAACTCCGGACTTATTTGTTCAGGAGAAATTTTTCCGGCGTTAAATTTACTGACTTCGCTGTGATCTTTATAAGTGCTGAATTTTTGATCGATTTTTTCCAGATATTCAAAAGCAAGTTCTATTGCCAGCTTAACCTGGTCTTGGGTTATATTTTGATGTTCAACTATTTCTATAGCTACCGGCATGCCCATGATTATTTTTGAGTCGCGCATTGTTTAGATTTAATTTTTTGCCTGACTCAAAGCGACGGCCAGAGATTGTCTGAAAGCACCGCTGGTATCACTTGCTCCGGAAACAATATCAACATTGGCGCTTTGAGCGGAAATTGCTTCACTGATCAGTAGCGGCATTGCCTGACCGTTGATTTGACGGGAGGTTGAACGATCATTGGGGTATTGCAAAAATTTTACGCCAGTTAGTTTGCCGCTGGAAATAGTCGTCTGAACCTGGACGTTGCCGTAAAAAGCATCTACGACCGGACCGGTGTAAACGCCGTCTTTGTATTGTCCGGAGTTTTTGGTGCCTGAGCCCGAGCCTGAAGATCCGGATGATCCTGAGCCGGTTGAACCTGAAGCAGGACCTGATCCGGAATTTTTACCGGAGCTGGAAGTACTACCGGAACTTGTCGATGACTTAGATCCGGTTGAAGCAACCCCGCTATTAGTATTAGGATCAGCACCTGAATTTGAGGAGGTGTTTGAATTTGTTGAAGCTGATTGAGCTTGCTGAATATCCTGTTGGATGCCGCTCGGAATAACCACCGGCGTTTGCGCAAGCTCTTGATTTTTATGCTGGGTAAAAGCGTAAATGCCGAAACCAATAATCAGCATTGCCGATAAAAGGATTTTTTTCATGAATCTAAAAAAATAAAAGTTATGTTAAGTATGCAAAAAAATTTTAACAAATAAATAATCGCGCGACCATCCTAAAATCTTCAGTGTTCTCAAATACAGCCTAAACCTGACAGGTGATGTCAGGTTCGGGCTCCAACGTTATGCTTATTGTCCTATTTTCAATATTTTTGCCGGAATCCCGGCTTTGTTTGGTTTTGCCCCTTTCTTTATTTGTTTGCATATATTAATACATCTTGCGCGCTTAATTTATTTCATCCTTGGAAGTTAAAACACGACTTTTAGAGGTCGTGTTTTTGCAGCCGGTTGTAATAGTTGAGCGGGCTTTTTTCCGGGTAATCGTCAGGGTCGGATTTTCTATAAAACGGAGCCAGTCCCGGTACATGCCGGTGCATTGCATATGATTCAAGTTTTTCGTGGAAAGAATAAAATTCCGCGACTAAGCTGGCAATCAGGATTATGCCGATTACGGCTATCGGTAAAAATATCAGCGGCCAGCGATAGGCAAAGGCGTAGCGTTTTAAAATAAAAATTAAAATTGCCGTCAGAAGCAGTGAAGCAACAATTAAAATCCATGGAAAAGTTTTCAGGAACAGGTGGACATTGCTGTTATGCCCGGTTCTGCCCAAAAACATAATGAAGCTGACTAAAAAAATCGCAATCAAAAACAGCAAGACCGCTGCAATTCCAAGCAAAACCGCTTGAGATACAAAATAAAACTTCGGGCGCATTTTTACTTCGCCGGTTTTTATTTTACCCAGAATATTTTCCTGACTTTCATTTTTTAAATTTTCTGGTTGCATGGTCATGAACTTAATTTATCGTAATGTTCTTTGAGCAATTTCCTGCCGCGGTTCATCCTGACCCCGACCGTCGCTATTGGTACGTGTAAGATATCCGCGATTTCTTTATAGTCGAATCCTTCAAGGTAGTAAAGCACCAACGGTTCGCGGTATTTCAGATCCAGCTTACTTATTGAGCTTTCCATCAATTCTTTGATTTGCTGGGTGTCAGATTCGTTTTTATGTTCTTGGCGGGCGAGATGTGGGAAAAGGGTATCCAGATCAAACAGCGGCAGAGTTTCTATTTTCTTTTTTCGCAGGAAGTTAATGGCTTCATTGTGTGCGATGCGGTATAGCCATGAAGAAAATTTACGGTCCGGGTCAAAACTGCGGATGTTTCGATAGGCTTTAATAAATACTTCCTGAACCGTGTCTTCAGCATCTTTTTGGTCATATAAAAATTTCCGGACGTAACGCTCGATTTTCGCTGAGTACCGGGCCAGGATTTTCGCAAAAATTTCCGAATCTCCGTTTTGAATTTTTCGGACTAAGATTTCATCGCTTTCTGTGCCGATTTCTACCGGGCCACGGTTCATACTAATTAATACAAATTAATGCTAGGCTTTATTTCACAAAGAAATCCAGAACATGGATTCAGAGCATTTCACAACGACAAAGCAGACGCGATATACTATAATTAAAAGATGAATAAAGCAAGAAATAAAAACAAATTTTGGATGAAGCCGCTGCTATTATTCGGCGTTGTTGCGATTTTATTTACTTGGGTTTCTCCAAATACTTTAGCAGATAATTCAGGCACGGCACAGAGCGCGCCACTCTCTGACCAGCAGGCACAATTGGAGCAGCAGCTTCAGCAAATCCAGAATCAGATTAATCAGTTGCAGCAGCAGCTTAATCAGATCGGTGCGCAAAAAAATACCTTGAATAATAAAATCAAACAGCTGCAGGCCCAAAAAAACCAGGTAGCCTTGCAAATTCAGCAGACAAATTTGAACCTGCAAAACCTGGGAGTGCAAATCGGCCAGACTCAATCGCAAATAAATGCCGATCAGAATCATCTGGATGTGTTGCACCAGGAAATATCGGCGTTACTGGTTCGGCTGTATGAGAGCGATCATCAGCCGACCTTTGAACTTTTTTTGAGCAGCAGCGGTTTCGGCGATTTTTATAATCAACTTACCGATTATCAGCAGCTCAATCAAAACGTTAGCGATTTAGCGGCGCAGCTTGAGCTTGAAGCTAAAAAACTTCAAGGAGACAAAGACCAGCTTTCAAGTCAGCAGGATCAGCAGCAGAATTTTTTGCAAGTTCAGACCTTGCAAAATCAGAAATTGGCCCAGAACATCCAGGATCAAAACGATTTGCTCAATCAAACCAAGGGCAAGGAATCCAATTATCAGGCGCAGTTGCAGGCCAGCAAACAACAGGCTGATCAAATCAAGGCTAGAATTTATGAGTTATTCGGCGGAGGCAGCAACAATATAACTTTCGGTCAGGCGGTTCAGATTGCAAAATATGCTTCAGGCTTGACCGGAGTACGTCCGGCGTTTTTGCTGGCAATTTTGACTCAGGAATCAAATCTTGGAAAAAATATCGGAACGTGCAATCGTCCTGGCGATCCGCCCAACAAAAGCTGGAAGGTAATTATGAAACCGGACCGTGATCAAAAGCCTTTTGTGGCCATTACCGGGGCGTTAGGTTTGGACCCGGATGTTACGCCGGTATCATGTCCAATGCATGACAAAAACGGCAACCAAATTGGCTGGGGCGGGGCAATGGGGCCGGCGCAGTTTATTCCCTCGACCTGGGTCGGCTATCAGGCAAAAGTCGCGACAATCACCGGACAGCCGGCTAACCCTTTTGACATTCGCGACGCTTTTTTGGCGGCGGCAATTAAGCTTGCCGGTCAAGGCGCAACCTCACAAAGCGGCGAGTGGGCCGCGGCAATGCGCTATTTTTCCGGCGGCACCAACCCGGCATTCAGTTTTTATGGCGACAGCGTCTTATCTATTGCAACGAAGTATCAGACTGATATTGATCAGCTGGGAAATAATTAAAAAATAATAAATAAGAGCCAGCAGCGACCCATTCTCAAAATTCAGTCGGCCTTACAGCCTCCAATGAATTTTTCGAACTAGGTTTACAGTCCGGCTCTTATTTATTTTCTAAATATTCCTGAAGTTTGCGCAAGGCTTTAATTCTTGGATTGTACGGCTCTTTTTCAGCCTTATCCATTTCGCCGTAGGTTTTATCAGCACCGTCGGGTTTAAATAATGCGCCCCAGCCAAAATCCATATTTCCTTTGGGCGCGACTATGGTGCCGCTGATTTTGCTTTCGAAAAATCTAATATCTTTTGCAGCATGATTGTAATAACCGATCACAATTCCATTAGTGCATTTTTGAGATCCGGTTTTTTGAGCAAGTTGATACAAGCCTTCGTTACCAAGTGTCTGTAAAAACCATTTTATCAATGGGCCCGGCAGCGGTTTTATAGACTCAAACTCCAAAGAATTATCTTCTACGATTAAATCACCCTGATGATGTTTAATTGCTTCGTTAAGTTTGGCCTGAATTATTTTTGATGAATCAAGTTCCTGTATTTCTTGAAGATCCATTGCTAGCATTTTTAGCTCCGGCAAAATCAGCTTATATTCATTAAATTTATTTTGATTTCCGGTGATGAAATATAATGGCATGGCGTTATATTTGAAAGTATACAAAAGTCGCTATAAGACCACAAATTTTTGACCTTTTCAAGCATATCAGCTTATAATGGCTGCAGGAAGGGGGTGAAAAAATTGATCAAAACTTGGTTAATTGTATTAGGCGTAGTTTTTTTGTTGGTAGGGATTCTCGGGTTTGTTAATAACCCGATTTTGGGCGCTTTCAGCGTCAATGCTTTGCATAATATCGTGCATCTTTTGTCAGGCGTATTGGTACTGATTTTTGCTTTCCAAAGCCCAAGCGCGGCAAAAACATTCTCGTTGTGGTTTGGTATTGTTTATGCAATCGTTGCGATCCTGGGCTTTATTGCCCCGAGCTTTATGCGTTCTTTCTTGTCGGTGAACATGGCTGACAATATTTTGCATGTTGTATTGGCAATCGTTTTCATTGTCTTAGGTTCTATGAAACCAGCTATGGCAATGTCTGATTCATCTTCGAACATGATGTAAGACCGTTGTTCGAAACAAAAAATAAAAGCTCCGGAACGATTTCGGGGCTTTTTTGTATAAAAAATAAAAAAAGCACGCCGGTAAAAGCGTGCTCGGATCTGGATTTGTCATGGCATCGGCGTGCTGTTTTTAGCAAACGCGCGCGGACGCTGTTTCTGCTACGGAAAGTTGGCATTGCGAATTTCTGCATCGAGCTTGATCCTGATCACAAATCGTCATGTGAATTGCCAGCTCAACCAGTCTGTAGGTCGATTCTGTGATCGCATGCAGGTCTGACCCATTTTCAAGCAGCCGGTAAATCCAAATTTCAGGCCGATACACTTGATAAGACCCGCATTGTCGGCAGGGAGATTCGGACCGCACCAGGTGATACTGGTATTCCGCGGCCAATTCATAGTAGCTGGGGCCGACTGATAAAAGATTTCTGAAATTCACCGATATTCTGCCTTCGCGCACGGGGTTTTCAGCTTTGGCCTGCTCCCATTCTCCCTGGCCGTTATCGGGTTGCTTGCCGCGCTGTTCCCAGAGTTCATATGCACGTTGCTGCAGCCACTGACTTCTTTCATCGGAATCGCAAAGTTTTTTCAATTGACGTAATTTTTCAGGTCGGGCAGGTTTAGTAAAAAAGTTCGGTTGAGAAAAAGCGGATTGGGTCGCCATGACTTTCCTCCTTAACTGTAATTTTATTTTAGCAGCATTGTCTGAAAGTAGCTATTGTTTTTCCACAACAGTGATTAAGGTCATGGCAGCATTAAATTTGGACTTTAAACCAGTTTCTTTGAATTTGATCTTTTGTTTTGGAAAGATTTTGAGAATGTCGTTTTTACTGTAAATGAAAATATCGGTTTTAGTCAGTTGCCCCAAAAACTTATAAATTTTGCCTAACAGTCCTTGTTGTGGCGCACTAAAAATTAAAGTTTTATTGGCCAAAGAAAGGCAATGTTTAAGAAATTCTGGTGCATCTTTGATGTAATCTAAGACTCCTATGGCTATGACGTGATCGTATTTTTGATCGGGTTTGTTGTGCTCAAAAATCTGGGTATTGATAATTTTGATGTTAGCAGCTGCATTAATTCTTCGTTTTAAAATTTCAAACATCGCCATTGAAGGTTCCTGAGCAAGAAGCCGGCTTACCCGGCGCGCTATTTCAAAGGTGTAATATCCTGTACCCGCGCCAATTTCCATGACGCTATCGTCCTTGCCCAGATGTTCGTCAAAAAAACTCAGCAGCGCCTGTTTTTCTTGTTTCCGAATTGTCCTGATAACGGGTCTGCGCAGGTGCGCGTCATAGTCGTCAGCCACAGCCTGATTAAAAATTTCTTTTATCATTTTTTTTATTCAAGTAATATTTGCGCTTTTGTTCCGGCAACCGTTCAATTGCGTAGCGCAGCATAGTCCGCGGCATTTTCCCGGCAAATTTATCCAAAAATTTCAAATGGATTTGTTCGGACTTTTTGCCAACCTCGCGCAGCGCCCAACCCGAAGCTTTGTGGATCAGATCATGGCGGTCATGTAATAAAGCTTGGGCGATTTTCATTGTGTACTGTACCTTTCCTTTTTGGATGAAACCAAGCGTACTGACTATTGCGATTCGCCGCTCCCAAATATTTTTTGAGGCTGCCAGCCTATCTAACAAATTTTTACTGCGGTTCAGCAAATAATCGCCGACAATATAGGGCGCTGAAGTATCAACTAAATCCCAATTATTGATGAATTTACGGTTTTTTAGATAAAAATCGAATACTTTTTGCTTTAGGGCAGCAGCGCCGTGCTCATATTTAAAAACTAAAATCTCTAAGGCAACAAAGCGATGTTCGTGAATTTGGCTTTGCAAAAGTTTTTTTATTTGTGCGAAATCCAGGTTTGAGTATTTTTGGGCTACTCGGCGTAAAACCGGGACGGTAATGCCTATAAATTTATCGCCAAAGCCGTATTGACCCGGAGCGGTTTTAAAAAACCAAGCCGAAGCTTTTGCCCGTTTAGGATCAGAAAGGCTTTTTAGTTCAGTTTTAATCTTATTTACAGAATCCATGGTTTAAGTATAGTCGATCTGGCGCTTGTGTGAAAAACTAAAAGCCGGTTACAATATCAGGGATGAATTTAAATGTTTTTAACACCGTTTCTTTTTTACATGCCGCCGGATATCTCGGCCTGTTTTTGATTATTTTTGCGGAGACCAGTGTTTTTGTCGGTTTCTTTTTGCCGGGTGACAGCCTGCTTTTTACGGCAGGATTGCTTAGTGCTGCCGGGTATTTCAACCTCAGCCTTGTTATTGTTATTGCATTTTTGGCGGCAATAGCCGGCGACAATGTTGGTTATTTGGTAGGCCGAAAATACGGTCATAAAATTTTCCGCAGAGAAAATTCTTTGTTTTTTGATCAGGAATATATTAACCGCGCTGAAAATTTTTATAAAAAACACGGCGGAAAAACTATAATTATTGGCAGATTTCTGCCGGTGATCCGTACTGTCGCTCCAATTTTAGCCGGAGTCGGCAAAATGCGTTATGCGGTATTTGTATTTTATAATTTGCTCGGCGCGATTTTTTGGACATTGAGCTTTAATTTACTTGGTTATTATTTGGGACGGACTTTTCCAAAAGCTGACCGCTATCTGCTTGAAATTATTATCGTGATCGTTGTTGTTTCACTGGCGCCGGCCGTTTTTGGAATTTTAAAAGACAAAAACCGCCGGTCAAAAATTTTGGGTTTTTTCAGGAGAAATAAAGTCTAGGCTGACTTGTTTTTTGAGCCGATATTTGTTACAATGTCCAGTAAATTTGCAAAAGGGGGAAGTCTACTATGACCAATGTCTTGGCAGCACTGTTGTTGTTTTCTGACGGTTTTTGGGGGTCGATCGAACTGTTCTTTGCCTGGCTCGGCGCGATTGCAGTTGCTGAGTTTACCTGGGAATTTTTCGTTTTTTGGGCAATCGTCGTGGCGTTCGGCATATTCTGCGGCATTAAGGAAAAGTACTGGCCTTCGGGTCTGCTTTGGGCCGCGATTCTGCTGATGTTGTATTTCACCGGCGCTGCCAATCCTTTTTTGTGGATCTTGAATCACAAGCTTTTGTTCCTGGCGTACTTTTCGGGATACCTGGTAATGGGCATGACCTGGATCTTTATTTGGTGGACGCGCTTTATTCAGCAGATGCGTCCAATGCGCCACAAGATTATTCTTGATTTTGTGACAAATTTGCCAAGGATGGTTAAAGAACAGAAGGCCAGCGAAGCAAGAATTCTCAGAAACGATGAAAAACCGGAGGATGACCCGGGTGCGTTCTGGAAAAATTTAACCGATGAGATGGTCACGGCTTGGGCCAAAAAGCTTCAAGAGACCGGCTTCATAAGCAGCGAAGCCGGTACGCCGGAATCTTTGCTGACGAAGGCCTTAGATAACGCCCTGTCTCATCCTGACCCTAACTCTTACACCTTCATCAGGAAGCATTGGGATTACGGTACTGCCGGAAAATCAGCAAGGTGGGAGCGACGCCGGATGGCAGCGCTTACCCATTTCTTCTACTGGCCGTTGAGCCTTCTCTCATACTTGCTTGGTGATTTTTTGATCGAGCTTTGGGATTACGTCAGCAAGTATTTCGAGAAAGTATTCGACAGCTGGTCGCAAAAGATCATGGGCGGTCCGGTAGTAAAACAAGACTAAAAACAGTGCATTTTTTCATGGCCTGCTGTCTGGATCAGTAATTCTGATCCGGACAGCGGTCTTTTTTATTTCGTTGTATAATGAATTATCGGAATCTAGTCCTGAAAATGCCTAACAAAAATAAAAGATACAGCATATATATTTGGCTTATTGCCGCTATTGATTTGCTATTGCTAGTGGGTATTACCTGGCACGGCAATTTTGCACTGCTTAATCCTAAGGGAGTGGTTGCGGCAGGAGAAAAAAGAGTAACTATCAGCGCCGTGCTTTTAATGCTTATCGTAGTTGTACCGGTGTTGAGTGCGGCATTTTTTATTGCCCATAAATATAGAGCTGACGGCTCCGCTGAATATCGGCCTAATTGGGATGAGGATGCCAAGCTGCAATTTTTTTGGTGGGCATTCCCGGGTGTGATTGTGATTTGTTTGGGGATTTTAACCTGGAAGGCCAGCCATGCATTTGATCCGTTCAGACATTTAGATTCAAATGTTACTCCAATTACAATTGAGGTTATTTCTTTGAATTGGAAATGGTTATTCATTTATCCTAAGCAAAATATTGCCACAGTAAATTTTATAGAATTTCCGGCGCAGACTCCGGTAAATTTTGTTTTAACATCTGATGCGCCGATGAATTCTTTTTGGATTCCGCAGCTTGGCGGACAAATGTATGCAATGGCCGGAATGACCACCCAATTGCATTTGATCGCTGATCAATCAGGCGAGTTTGGCGGTTCAGCGGCCGAAATTAACGGCAAGGGATTTGCTGGAATGCGTTTTGCCGTCAAGGCAGTTTCTGATTCAGAATTTGATAATTGGTTAAAGTCAGTACATGCCGGGCAGCTTAGTCTGGACATGAATACATATGAGCAATTGGCCGCGCCAAGCACTAATAATCTGCCGGCCTTTTACGGCCAGGTTGAGCCGGACCTCTTTAACGCAATCGTTCAAAAATATATGTCGCCAGATTCAAGGATGGCGGGTATGCAGGCAAACCCATGAGTTTTCTCTTAGGCAAACTTACTTTAGATGCCTTACCGCATGAATGGTTTACGATCGCGGGCACTGTCGCAATTCTTGGCGGCGTTGCTTTTATTTCAGCGCTTTTGACTTACCACAAACGTTGGCGCTGGTTATGGAAGGAATGGCTGACCTCCACTGATCCTAAGAAAATCGGGATTATGTACATTGTTATCGCTTCAGTAATGTTATTTCGCGGCGCTTTGGACGCGGCGATGATCTGGTTGCAGCAGGCAATGGCCTCCGGCACCCATCAAGGTTTCCTGACCCCGGATCATTTTCAGCAGATATTTACCGCGCACGGCGATATTATGGTATTTTTTGTGACCATGGGTTTTTTGGCTGGGCTGCTTAATTTGATTGTGCCTTTGCAGATTGGTACGCGTGATTTGGCCTTCCCGTTTTTGAATTCTTTGGCGTTCTGGCTTTATGTCGCAGGCGCGATTTTTATAAATTTATTTTTTATTGTCGGCGGCAGCTTTGCGGCGACGGGCTGGCTTTCACTTCCGCCGCTTTCGGAGCTGGCTTTTAACCCCGGGGTCGGCGTTGATTACTGGATTTGGAGTTTGCAGATTTCCGGAGCGGGCAGTTTAATTGCCGGAATAAATTTTTTGGTGACGATCATAAAAATGCGCGCGCCAGGCATGACCCTGACAAAAATGCCGATGTTTACCTGGACCGCGCTATTTAGTTCAGTCTTGATCGTTTCGATCTTCCCGATTTTGACCGCGACCTTGGGTCTGCTTTGGCTGGATCGTTATTTTGGCACGCATTTTTTTACCTCAGATTTTGGGGGTAACCCGATGATGTACATCAATCTAATTTGGATGTGGGGCCATCCGGAAGTTTATGTTTTAATTCTGCCGGCGTTCGGCGTTTATTCCGAGGTGGTTTCAACTTTTTCACAGAAGAAATTATTTGGCTATAAATCTTTGATTGCGGGAGCAGCGGGAGTTACCTTGCTTGCTTTTGTAGTTTGGCTGCATCATTTTTTTACGATGGGCGCAGGCGCCGACGTTAACGCCTTTTTTGGCATCATGACCGGCTTCATTGCGTTGCCAACCGGGGTGCAGGTTTTCAACTGGCTTTCCACGATGTACAAAGGAAAAATTATTTTCTCCCAACCGATGTATTGGTTTATGGGTTTTCTTGCAACCTTTACGCTTGGCGGCATGGCAGGATTGCTGCTTGCTGATCCCGCCGCGGATTTTCAACTGCATAATAGTTTGTTTTTGGTTGCACACTTCCACACCATGATCATTGGCGGAGCTTTATTCGGAATTTTTGCGGGAATAACTTATTGGTTTCCAAAAGTTACCGGTTTTAAGCTGGATGAAAAATGGGGCAAGCGGGCCTTTTGGTTTTGGCTGGTTGGATTTTTCGTGTCATTTGTACCGCTCTATATTTTAGGATTTATGGGCGCGACTCGCAGGCTTGATCATTATGACGCATCTTTAGGCTGGCAAGGACTGTTTATTGTTTCTGCGTTCGGTATTTTAATAATTGGCTGCGGCGCACTATGCCAAGTTATTCAGGTATTTGTCAGTTTTAAAAATCGTAAACAGAATCTGGACCTTACCGGCGATCCTTGGAACGGCAGAACTTTGGAGTGGTCAGTGCCTTCGCCCGCGCCGGTTTACAATTTTGCGGTCATTCCTAAAGTCCAAAGCCGCGACGCTTTTTGGGAACAAAAGCAGTTGGGTTCCAGAGTTTTGCCCGGACACAGCGCCGGTAAAATTGAATATCAAGACATTGTTTTACCAAAAAACACGGCAATGGGAATTTACGTTTCAGGGTTCGTGTTTTTAATGGGATTTGGCTTGGTCTGGCATATTGTCTGGTTGATTTTGTTGGGTTTGATTGGAGTGGTGGTTTGTCTGGTGCTGCGTTCATTGGATCCTGAAACTGAATATATAATCCCGGCCGCAGAGGTCGAGCGCATTGAAAATAAAATTTATGCATGAATCTTTAGCGGAACAACAAGCCAGGGCCGATAAAAATCTTTTTGGATTTTGGGTTTTTTTAATGACTGATCTGATTACTTTTGGCGCGCTGTTTGCAACATTTGCGGTACTGCGAGGCAACACTTTTGGCGGACCTTCCGGTCATCAGATATTCAATCTGCCCACGGTATTGCTTGAAACTTTTATTTTGTTGACCAGTAGTTTTACTTCGGGTTTGGCGATGCTCGCCCTGCAAAGCGGCAAAAAAAACGCGGTGCTTGGCTGGTTTTCCGTAACTTTTATACTCGGTGCGGCTTTTCTGGTGCTGGAGCTCCGGGAATTTAGCCACTTGATTGCAGCAGGAAACGGTCCGCAGCGCAGCGCTTTTCTTTCAAGCTATTTTGCGCTGGTCGGTGCCCACGGTTTGCATATTTTTGTAGGCCTACTTTGGATGGTCATAGTTATGGTCACGGTTTTAAGGACCGGACTGAACCCTAAGATTAATAATAATCTTAACCGGCTCAGTTTGTTCTGGCACTTTTTAGATATTGTCTGGATTTTTATTTTTACTATCGTTTATTTAATGGGAGTGATCTAAAATGTCGACGCTGAAAGCTTATATTACCGGATTTGTGCTCTCGATCTTGCTAACTGTTGCGGCATATTTTTTGGTTGCCTGGAGCGTAAAATCCGGCATTGACATGCTTTCAAACTCAAATCTGACATTCGCCGTTCTTGTACTTGCGGTAATACAGTTTGTGGTCCAGCTGGTTTTATTTTTGCATCTCGGCCGAGAAAAAAAACCACGTTGGAATTTGGCGGTTTTCGCTGCGACCATTACTTTGGTTTTGATAGTGATCATTGGCTCAATCTGGATTATGAATCACCTAAATTATAATATGACCCCCGCGCAAATTCAGCGGTATTTGGTTAATGGCCAAGGCGCCGGTTTTTAAATTTGTTAAAGGATTTTAAATTGATCAGAGCCTATTATCAATTGACCAAGCCGGGCATAATTTACGGCAACGCGGTAACTTTCGCCGCCGGTTTTTTTCTTGCGGCTAAGGGGCATATTAGTTGGACGACATTTTTTTATGCACTGTTCGGTTTATCTTTGGTGATTGCTTGCGGCTGCGTTTTTAATAATTATCTTGATCGGAAAATTGATGCTCAAATGCAGCGCACTAAACAAAGGGTTCTGGTCACCGGGGAAATTTCATCACGCAGCGCAATTATTTTTGGTACGGTGCTCGGCTTAATCGGTATTTTTCTTTTAGGTTTTTTTGTCAATGCTTTGACTCTGGCAATAGCTTTGACCGGAGCGCTGGTTTACCTGGTTTTTTATGGCGTTGCCAAACGCAGAACAATTTATGGCCCGCTGGTTGGCAGTATTTCTGGGGCGGTTCCGCCGGTAGTCGGTTACACTGCGATAACCAACCGTTTTGATCTGGGCGCAGCGATTTTATTTTTTATTTTAGTTTTTTGGCAGATGCCGCATTTCTATTCAATTGCAATTTACCGCCTTGACGATTACATTCATGCCGGGATCCCGGTTTTGCCTTCAAAAAAAGGAATTAAACGCACGAAAATTGAAATCCTGGCTTATATTGTGCTTTTTTTGGGGGCAATTGGCACGCTGCATTTTTTGCATTACGCCGGAAAAGTTTATTTGATTTTTGCCGGTTTGCTCAGTATAAGCTGGTTAGTTTTTGCTCTGAAAGGTTTTAGCCCTGAAACAGTAGATAAAACTTGGGCCAGAAAAATGTTCTTTTTTTCCTTGTTTGTGCTAACTGGTATCAGTATTTTGCTGGCCATTAATTCTTTGGTATAATCTTGTGTACGAGTGAAAAGCTGAAAGGGGATTTAATGGAGCTAGCCTGGATTCTGTATAAGTCCGCACTGTTTCTGATGTTGACCGGCTTGTGCTACTTGATGTACAAAACTATTGCGACCGCAAGATTGATTCCTGCGATGCCGAAAATTCTGCAATCGCCGGAAATTGACGTAACCACTGTTTTAAGTCTCAAACAGATTCGCGATGAAGCGGTCGGGGTGCACAGCCGTTTCGGCTATATCCAGTTAGGAGTGACGCTGGTCTTCCTGGTTGCGGTCGAGTCAAAGCGTTTGTGGTTTGGCAGTCTGACTCATGACTGGTTTTTTCAGATCCACATCTGGTTTGCGGTGCTGTACTTCTTATCACTTGCCGCGATGGTAATTTGGTTCAATGGCATCCGATTTAGGCGGCATGCTTGGATTGGCTACGCCTGTCTGAGTTTTTTCATTCCTGCCGCCGGCATTGGCGCGCCAATGATCTGGCGAATGCATGCCTTTTGATTCCAGGGCAAATGGTTATTTTCAACCGTCCTTTTTTTGGGCGGTTGTTTTTTATAGTAGTTGCTGTCCGGCATTATGCCGGTTATGCTGTACTCATGGGCGACTTTTTTGGGTTCGATAAAAATGAATTACGAGTTTTGGCTAGGCTAGACACTCCTAAAAAAATTCAGGATTTTTTGGATAAAATGCCAATTAACATGGAAAGGCATGGCGATACCTGCATGTCGCCGCGGCAGGTTTTGAAACGTAAAACCGCGCACTGCGCCGAAGCCGCGCTGCTTGCTGCCGTTGCGCTTTGGTACCATGGCCAAAAACCTTTGCTGATGGATCTAAGAGCGACAAACAAAGACCAGGATCACGTGGTTGCGCTATACCGCAGTGGAGGCTTTTGGGGAGCGATCAGTAAAACTAATCACGCGGTGCTGCGCTATCGCGAGCCTGTCTATAAAACCGTTCGGGAATTAGCACTTTCGTATTTCCATGAGTATTTTATCAATGACGGTAAGAAAACTTTACGTAGTTTTTCCAATCCGTTCAACCTTTCAAAAATCAAAGACCGCAGTTGGATGGTTTCAGCTGAAGATCTTTGGGAGTTGATTTATGATCTTGATTGCTCGCCGCACCAGAAAATCGTCAGCCCAAAACAAATCAGAAATCTGCGCAAAGCAGATAAAATCGAAATAAAAGCCGGCAAGTTAGTACAATAGCTTTGAGGATTTGTTGTTGTTTGGTTGAAAATTCTACATTGTAAAAATAACCTTTTAGAGTATAATTAAAATATGAACTGGGTGAAAAAGCATATCTTGTACATCGCTTGGGCGGTGGCGCTTGCTGCAACATTGGGCAGCTTGTATTTCAGCAATATTTTGCATTTTGCGCCGTGCGTTCTGTGCTGGTACCAAAGAATTTTTATGTATCCTTTGGTACTGATTATCGGCATTGAAATTCTGCGCAAGGATAAGATGATTGATGTCTACGTTTTGCCGATGGCGATGATAGGTTTTGCAATTTCTGTTTATCACAATTTATTAGTCTGGAATATTATTCCGGAGAGCGCGGCTCCTTGCACGATCGGCGTGCCGTGTACCACCAAATTCGTTGATTATTTCGGTTTTATCACCATTCCTTTTCTTTCTTTGATTTCATTTCTTTTTATAATTATTGCAATGTTTATTTATAGAAAGGCGGTTTCCAAAAATGCGTAAAGAAGTAGTGATCATGATAGTAATTGCCGTGATCTTGGTCGGCCTGGGCATATTGTTATCCCGGAGCGGCACCGGCAATAAAATAAGCAGTTCAACTGATAACCAGGCACTTGTCCGTGCCAGTAGCCACATGACCGGAAAGGCCGGCGCAAAAGTAACGGTCGTTGAATTCGGTGATTATCAATGTCCGGCCTGCGGGGAGGCTGAACCGGTGGTTGAACAGGTCATCGCAGCATATAAAAACAATCCGGATTTTAATTTTGTGTTCAGGAATTTCCCGTTACCTCAGCACGGCAATGCCATGATTTCCGCTGAAGCAGCAGAGGCAGCGGCAGAGCAGGGTAAATTCTGGGAAATGCACAATAAGCTATACCAGACCCAAAATGACTGGGCGGACAATGCCAGCCCGCTGAGCTTATTTGCAGGATATGCCCAACAGCTTGGTTTAGATGTCAATAAATTCCAGCAAGAGGTTCAGCAAAACAAGTTCAGCGGCACCATTTCTGCTGACCAGACTGACGGACTGGCTTTAAACGTCAATTCCACCCCAACCTTTTTTATTAACGGACAGGCGCATCCAGGAGTTTTGACCTTCGATCAGTTTAAGTCTCTAATTGATCCGCTCTTAAATTCAAAATAAATTTATGGATGATAAAGCCAGGATTAAAAAGGTTTACGATTTTATAAAAATCCATGACCTGGCGGTGATTTCTACTGTCACCAAGGATTTTTTGCCGGAATCGGCGGTAATCGGTTTTTCAGAAAAGGAGAACCTGGAATTGGTTTTTGGCACTTTCAGAACTTCCAGAAAATACCAAAATATTTTATCGAACCCCAGAGTTGCGCTGGCAATCGGCTGGGAAAAAGGCAAGACCGTGCAGTATGAAGGAACGGCAGAAGAAATTTCCGAAGCCGATTTGGCAGAAGAGCTGCGGCTGCATTTAGCAAAACTGCCCTCAGCGGCAAAGTATATAAGCAAATCCGAGCAGATTTACATTAAAATTAAACCAAAATGGCTGAGGTACTCAGATCTTTCGGTGGATCCCTGGGATACTTTGGAAATAAGATTTTAGTAAAATCTATTTTTAAAATTAACGGCGCTCTCAGGCGCCGTTTTAAAATAAATTTTGATAAAAAAACGCCGGCACCGGTGTTGGACTGGTCCTTCCGGTTATGGCGTTTAGCGGGTTCGTTGATTTAAGCCGCGGTGGAGTTTTCTTCTGTTTTTTGGGCGGCTCCTTTGATTGTGCAGCGCCCCAGAGTGGCCCCAAGTACTGTTAAGGCTGTGATCACCGGCATGCCGATTGCGATTATTCCCCCAAACAGCAGCGGGAAGCGGGCAATCTCTTTGCCTTGTTCATTTTCAACGATGATTACGTGTGCCCCCTTTTGTGCTAGTTGCTTGGCTTCCTGCACCAGTTTGTCACCGGTGGTCTTAACTTTTTCGTTGAAACCTGTGAGCTGGTCGACGGCGTTCATTTTTAGTTCGCCGAACAGTTCTCTGGTTGCATTGAGTAGTTGTCTTGAAAGCTCTGATACTTTCTTGCGTTTTTCATCAAGCGCTGGATTGCTCATAATAGGCGTTTCCTCTCACTCAGAAAAGCTTGGTTGTTTTTTCAGGAACAACTTAGACTAGCATTTTGTGGAAAGCCTGTAAATTGGGGGCTTATCTATCCTGGCTTTCTTTAATGTGCCTCATTAATTTTTCTGGGTTTTCTGCAACCCAATATTTTTTGTGGCGTTTGTAATAAAAATCGATCAATCCTTTGCGATGCATATCTGAAATTTAAAACGCAGTAGTTGGCTGCGTCCCCCCTTTTTCACATATTTGGATTTGGTTGTAGCATTGCTACCTAGTTGCCTTCAGTGTCTTCGAAGGCAATGTATAACCCGACATTGGGAATATCATCTAGCTCTCCCGGTTTAGAGTCGCCGCGAATTTTTTTAAAACGAAGTTTGCCGGATTAATTTGCGGTAACTGCGACCGCAGCCGATATTTTATTGGTGAAAAACGGTTTGCCTATCGCCTGGACATAAAGTGAATAACCGCTGGCTGGAATATTAAGACCGGAAATGTCAAAGCTATTTTGAGAAATCGGCAGATTGTCTGCGAGCACCTGCATTTTGCCGTTTTGATCGGCAAGGAAAACTTTGTAATGATCGAGCGTTGAAGTCGTGGCGTTAGTCTGCGCCTGTGGTTGATCGGAATTTACTGTGGGCTGCCAGCTTAAAATATTGTTTTTGAGCTGCGCGTTAATTGCCCAGCAATTATCAATACCGGTTTCCAGTTCGGTGCCTTCTTCATAATCGTTCCAAGTGGCTAATTGAATAAACGGCGCGTTAGATTGCGAAGCTTGTTTGATGGTGTTCAGCCAGTTTTGCCCGCAATTTTGAGTGAAGAACGCTCCGGGGTGCCATGATGCGTAAGTGCCGTCAAAACCTTTGAATGCGCTGCCGAAAACGTATTGGCCGGAGCTCGCGCCAACTTTATAAAAATCGGTGTAATAATTACTGTCGCCAACCCAGGCAAAAGCACCGTTGCTTCCGATATGGCTGAATCCTCCGGAGTTTTCATAGATTAAAACAGGAACGCCGTTATAAGGTTGACCCTGGGGGTAGGCACTGAGGTGCGCCTGAACATTGTTCCAAACGCTGGTCCAATCAATTGAAAATTGCGATTGATCGATGAAGAAAAATACCGCCGGTCTTCCGCTGATTTTGAAGTATGAGTTGCTGCCAAAATAGCTGGTATTCATATAATCAAAATCAGAAATAATTTTGTTTTGAATGCATTGTTGATTAGTAGTACCGCAGCTTCCTTTGAACGAGCCTTGGTCTTCCATCAATGCAAAGAGTAGCGGACAGCTTTGCGGTTTGGAACAGCGCGGAGCAGTATTGTCTCTTAGTTTTTGGGTGAAGCCGTCAATGCCATCGGAACTATTTGGCCCGTACCAATCAATTATTGCACCGTCCAAGCCGCGTGCAACCAGGTCATTAATGGTTTTATCAACTTGAGTAGCGTCATTGGAAGTGTAACCGATGTCAATGTGACTGGTTGCCGGATGTTTGAACCAGGGCGTTAGATGTCCAAAGACTTTTACATTTTTGCCGCCGGCAAGCAAGCTGTGAATGTCAACGTGGCTGACCGGCCCCCCGGCAGGATTAAATGTCCCGCTCCTGGAACTGCTCATCGGCGCAAAGCTGTCTGCCGCGCTGGTGTTATTTACAGTTTCTGCGGTGAAGCTGGTGCTAGGGTTGAAGTTAAAAGCCGGAGATGGCTGGGGAGATGGCTGGGTTGTAATCGTAATCACAACCTGGCTGGTCACCGAGCCCACTGCATTAGTTGCGGTAAGAGTGTAAGTTGTGGTTTGGGTCGGACTGACCGTTGTTGAACCTGAAACTTGGCTGGAAGTAAAAGAGATTGGATCAATGCTAAGCGAGCTTGCTGCTGTTGTGACCCAAGCAAGCGTTGAACTTTGGCCTGATGTGATACTTTGAGGTGTTGCGGTAAAAGAGTTGATCGTCGGCGCTGTGGGGTTAGGGTTGGGATTTGGATTTGGATTAGGTGGCGGGTTTGGCGTTGGCGGGTTGCCACCGCTACCTGCGCCGCCCCCTGACCCTCCGCCAGAACCAGCACCTCCTGAACCTGTATTTGTCGGTGGCACTGTTGTTGGCGCTGGGTTAGTTGCTGGTATGCCAGGGTTTGCGGACAATTGCACAATTGGGTCTAGATATCCCGGAGAAATTTGAGAAATGGTGTTGGAGCTTACCGCCACCTGGCGGTCCTGATCGTTTGCCGGTACGACTTGGCTCCATTTATAACCCCAGGAATTAAAGATTTGTTCTGAAGGGATGCCGATTTTTCCAAAAGAGGTCATCATATATATGGTGCCGTCTTCATTTATAAGCGTCCCGTAAGGATGAGGTATGTCAGCAGAAGTTATAAGCCCGGCATCCGATAAAAAAGATGTATCTCCGGGGATAGTGTTTGAAAAATTATAACCCAAATCTAAAAATGCTTTGGCATTGGTAAAACCAAGTCGAGCATGTTTGCTGATCAGATAAATTGTATTTTGATCATTAATCAGACTGCCATCAGCTGGCGGCATTAAAGAACCTTGCGGCAGCGCTAGATCTTCGGTACTTGCCGACATGACGTTTGCCCAGTTGTTTGTTGGGTAAGAAATGAAGTCTCCGGCGGAAGTATAAGGTCTGCGTTGATTATCTGCTGTTATAAAAAAAACCGTGCCATTGTATAGAACGTTTGCTCCTGGTTGATGTTGATCAGCGCGGGCATTTTTGGATATTCCGAACAAAAAAATTCCACAGACGGTGAATAACATTGTGGAAATTGCTAGAAATAAAATTTTATTTTTTTGCATTTCATTTAAACTATTAATTTCGCCCCAGAAAGTTAATTATAAAACAGGATTGCTTTTGCAGGAAGCAATTGCTGTTTAAAATTAAATCAGAAATTACCAGATAAATGGGATTAACTTTTTTGTTTTATTTCGGTATTCAGTGTGTGCGCTGCGGAACTGTTCTGCCATCAAAGCGTCTTCTTCTTTGACTCGAGCTAAAAAGGCAATTAAACCAAGGATTGCAGCAAAATAACTCAGTGCCAAACCAATGGTGATTGCCGTGCCGAAAATTGCAAATACAAAACCGGTGTAAATTGGATGGCGGACCAGTGCGTAAGGCCCGTTTTGAATTAATTGATGATTTTCTTTAACAGTGATCGTGCCCGACCAGTTGCGCCCTAGGTAAAATCTTGCCCATATCGCAAAAAGTATTCCGGCCAGATCCAATAGTAGTCCGATTATTCCAAACAAATGATTTGCCGGATTGACTCTTGCGGGTAAAATGCGCGAGTCAGTTAACGGAGAAAATAAAATTAAAAAACATCCAAGCAGCAAAAGATTTATGACAAGCCGCTTTCCCTTAAAAGGTCGGCGCAAAGTTTTTTTGCTTGTAAAATGTCCTGGTAGCCAGACTAAAAATAAAACCAGCCAGGAGTAGTATTCTATTATTGTGTAAATATTGAGCATGGTATTGATAACGTATAATTATTTTAGCATTAGCCGCCAGGTTGGGGAAACGTTAAGGCGGGCTGCCCTTTATTTCAGCTCAAATCATTAAGACGATCTTTTTTAAAAAGGGCATGCATTTCCATGTAAAGCAAACTTGACATAAGTTTAAAAAGTAGTATAATAATTTATGAAAGGAGTTTTATGGATAACAACAAGGTCGACAAGACGGAAGAACAGTGGAAAACAGATCTGACCCCAGAGCAGTACCATATCTTGAGAGAAAAGGGAACCGAAACACCATTCAGCGGAAAATACGTTGATACTGAAGATGACGGCATATATCGCTGCGCCGCCTGCGGCAATCAATTATTTTCCTCGGAAACTAAATTTCATTCAGGCAGCGGCTGGCCAAGCTTTGATCAGGCTATTGCCGGTAGCATCGAAATGCACGAAGATCACAGTTACGGCATGAACAGAATCGAAGTTACTTGCGCCCGTTGCGGTTCACATCTTGGCCATCTCTTTGAAGACGGCCCGGCACAAACTACCGGTAAAAGATTTTGCATCAATTCCGCTTGTTTGCTGCTTGATCAAAAAAATAAATAATATAAAAACTGAGGCAATAAGCCTCAGTTTTTATAATTGTGTATCTGTTGGTTACGCCGCCACTGTCGATCTGCGCCGCCAGAAAATTATTGCAGCAAGTGAAAAATTCATTACGACCATCGCGATCGGATAAAGCCAGGTGATCGGACTATAGGAATTTAGCGCCGCAAAGGCAAGCGCAAATTTTATGCCGTTAAGAAAGTAAGTTAGCAAAGTCTCTTCGGTGGGTTTATCAAAAGCTTTTTTAAAGGTAGGTATAAAACCGAATGCCCCGATGATTATGACTAAGACCACCGCAATCATGGCGTTCAAAGTATATTTCCAAATACCAATGCTGATCAAAGCTCCTGAAAGACTGGCATAGTCAAGGATTTTTTTACCGCCGCTATTTTTTCTAAAGAAAACCGTTAAAGAAATTACTAAACAAACGACAGCGGTGAAAGCGGTCGGCCAGGCTCCTGGTCCGGCATTTTCAGAAAGTTGTGCAAAAAAAGTTATCCCAGCAAGCAGTGACCAAATCAACCAAGAAAACGCTTCTGGCTTGGTTTTCCCTCTGAAGATATCTCTGAAATAAAAGGAGTAACTAATTACCCCGACTATTATTGCGATGATTCCTAAAATTGTTCGATAATTTAGCATCCCAGTTAACTTTGACTAGATACTTTATTTATGGTAAAATCCGGAGATTACTATATTACTTGTAATAATATAGTAGCAGAATGTCAACAACATTACAGGAGAGATTGATGAACGAAACGACGAGCAGTGTTTTTGGCGGCGCGAAGAAAACCACCACGGATGTAAGCTATCCAATTATTGCAGCCATGGTCAAGGCAGAGGAAGAACTTGGTCCATGTCGCCAGTGGCTGGCTCATAACGACCACGCTCGGCACTTTTTGGCACAGCGGTTTGCGGCCGGCCGTTGTGAGGTCGGAAGCATACCGGAAATCAAAAGTGCTTTTTCCCATAGCCATGAGGCGATAAATCATTTTCTGGCCGCTCAAGGATTTCCTTCAATGCAGCTTCGTCCTTTTGATCGCCCTGAAGATTTCGGGGTTGCCAGCATCTTGAAGCTGGCGCTGCAGTGGGCGTCTCGGGCCGAACGAACCCAGGTGTATGACCGGACCAACAATGTCTATCCGGCCGTACGGATGAAGTCCGGTAATGTTGCATTCCTGCAATGCCCCGGACACCCGTATCCGATAGCGCTTCTAAAAACCACCACCGAAGACCAGGTCTTTCTGACCATGATGCCCAGGCCGGTCGAAGAACCCGATTTGTGCGGCATCGCAGAAGTGATCCTGAGGAACAGCCACCCATCCCGTGAAAATTTTTCCGGTCTGATTTTTCCGATGATTGATCTGGACGTCAAACCGGATATTACCTGGCTGCTCGGCACCGAAACAACCGGTGCGGACAACAGGCCCGCGGTTATTAGCCAGGCTCTGCAGCAGACCAGGCTGCAGATTGACGAGGTTGGAGCTGTGGTTCAAAGTGCGGTAGCGTTGGCTGTTTCCAAAATGGCAATTTCGCTTCCGGCTACGGAGCCGCACATAATTAACCAACCGTTTCTTGCGGTGGTTAATCGTCCGTCTCTGACACTCCCGATTTTCGTCGGATATCTCGACTATGATTGCTGGCAGCAGCCGGCTCGTTAGGCTCGTTAGCGTTGCAAACTATCCCCGCAGGATTTTAAAAGCATCTTGTGGGGTTTTTTTATTGACGCTGCTTGGCAGATCTGATATTTTAAAATTCATAATTAAAACAGTTTTTATGAGAAAAATAATTGCAACCGAATTTTTATCTTTAGATGGCATATTTGAAGAGCCGGGGACCTGGAGTATGTCCTACGTTAACGATCAGTTTTTTAAGTATAAGACTGAAGAATTAATGCAAACTAGTGCATTTTTACTGGGCCGGGTGACGTACGAAGGTTTTGCCAAAGCTTGGCCGCCAAGAAAAGGTGCTGACGATTTTTCTAATCGTTTTAACGCCATGCCTAAATTTGTGATTTCAAATACGTTGATGCATGCTGATTGGGAAAACTCCTCAGTTTTAAAAAATATTGATGAAATTCGAAAGCTAAAAGAGCAGCCTGGCGGCGATATTTTGCTTCAGGGCAGCGGCATGTTGCTGAATTCTTTGTTGCAACAGGGATTGATTGATGAAATTAAAATGTTGGTTTACCCGGTGGTGCTTGGCACAGGCAGGCATTTATTCCAGACAGTCAAAGATTTAAAACTCAAATTGGTAGAATGTAAAAATTTTACAACCGGGGTGGTTGCTCTAAAGTATGAGCCAATTAAGCAATAGCTATTTTTGAATCAGCCATTACAAAAGGTCCCAAAAAAAGGACCTTTTATTTTAGACCTATTTTAATTAATTGAACCAATTGATTAAATTAAAAAACTTTTTAATAAAAAAACACCGCTTGGCAGCGATGTTCTAGAAATAGGCTGGCGGAATCGTACTGTTTTTTTAAGATTTAACCGCGGGCCGCACGATCAATTTCAGATTGAAGAATGCAGAAAGGCAAGCTTGTTCAGTATTGCCAGTATTTTTATTGGCAATCTCTTGCATTTTGGCAATAATGATTTGTTTCTGTCTTTCATCGAGCCAGCCTTTATTAGTAAGGGCTGCAAAAGCTTCAACTTCTTGAATCAGGCAGGTGATAAAACCTGTCGAAAACTCTGATGAAACACCAGCTTCCTTAAATTCTTTGAGGCTGTCAAAGCTTTTGCTCAACTTCTCTAAAAGACCAATCAGAATTTGATCGTCCATATTCCTCCGAAATTATTAAAGCATTTGATTGTAGCAAGTTAAATTTTAAAAGTCCAGTGTTCTTCATAAAATGCAAATGTTATACTTCAAAGGCTATGACAGACAGTATTTTAAATTTATTTTATCGTTTGCCGCAGAATATTTGGAAAATATTTTCCGGCAAGAATTTGCTATGGCATCTTTTGGCTATTATTGTGACCGTTGCTATCGTGGTGCCAGGGTTTGATTGGTGGTATTTTAAATCAACTCAAAATGTTATTTTTAGCAGGTTGATGTTTCCCGGAGTTTTTTTGGGACTTTTCGTACCAATTTTAGTTCCGCTATTTTTGTTGATAGTTGGCACGGTTCAAAAAAACTCTAAACTTCTAAATTCCGGTTTTGCCAGCGCCCAGGCTTCTGCGCTAGGTTGGCTGGTGTCGGTTTTTTATAAAGTTTTTACCGGAAGACCAGGTCCTGTTGGATCGATGGTAGATATCAGTAAAGTGTTCCATTTTGGTTTTTTTCGCGGCGGAATATTTTGGGGCTGGCCGTCATCGCATACCACCGTGGCATTTGCTTTTGGATTGAGCTTGTTTATGCTTAATTCAAAAAATAAATTCGTAAAATTTTTATCTTTAGTATACGCAATTTATGTTGGTATTGCAGTTTCAATGACTATTCATTGGTTTTCGGATTTTGTAGCTGGAGTTATTTTTGGATCGATAGTTGGCATTACGGTTGGCAAATCATTTTTAAATAGAGCAGTTGCCTAATTTTTTTGGCTTTTGCTAAGAATTTGTGTTAAAGTTATTTTATGAAAAAAATCTACATTTTATTATTTTTTGGTTTGATTGCCGCGGGATGCAATCAAACATCGCAAGCCCCTCAAAATTCTGTGAATTCCAGCGCTGGCACAACAGTGAATGGCAACCAGAATTCGCCTGCTCAGCCCTCAATGCCAATATCGCAGGGCACTATTCCACAGGAGCCAAAAGTTAAGCCAATCATACCGGTTTCGCCAACTCCACCCACACCAACTCCGGCTCCAACCCCAAAGCCAGCACCGACGCCTTCGCCAACTCCGACTCCGGCCCCAACCCCCACTCCTACTCCAACGCCCACACCAACTCCGCCGCCGCAACCCGTTGATAATTTTACAATTGTCGCTGATGATAACGGTGCAACCCCGCCCTCAGTTACTGTAAATAAGGGTGATCTGGTAAATATTACTTTCCAAGTTAAAAGCACAGGAGTTTATTACGGCGGTTTGGATTTTAGAAGCTCAGTGGTGAGCAGCGGCACGGTTTATTCCGGGCAATCTAAGACCGTGAGTTTTACAGCCACAAACTCATTCAGTTTTACGCCTTATTGGCCGGCAAGTAATGTTGCTAAACCGTATACTATTGTGGTAACGGTGAAGTAAAAATAATCTTTATCAAAACACCCCAAAAAAAATGGGGTGTTTTTGTTTTGTGCAATGGTTTGACATAAACCGTATTTTATCCTAGAATATTCAGATACAGTCAGGGTAATGATTGGTATTTATTAGAGTAATAGTTTTTGCTTTGTTTGTATCGATTACGAAAGAGGAGGAAAAGGCTATGTCAGAGAATACCGGTGCCGCAAAGGCACAAGACCGCAAACCTTTAACCACGCTGGAGTTCAAAAGATGTGACAATCCAGAATGCGGAGCGCCTCCCGGATTGGTTCACGGCTGGTTTGTTTCAGGGCAGCAGCGTCTGACGCGGGGATATTTCACAGCGGAGTCTGCGAATTACGTACTGGACCTGGCTATTGATTCTCACGTCGTTGAGCTTTCTGAGCAGGCTGTAGCGGAAGTGCGCAAACAGATCAGAGAGCTTGGGATGGCGGAGCACGAGCCTGTGGTCGAGGAAGTTTTGGCGGATGAAGGAGGGCCGGTGATTTCAGTGATGATCATTGGTTCCGACCTGGGGGCAATATCGGCGCTGCTGTCCGGCGCGATAACGGATCCTACCAAAATGTCTTGATTTATTTGAGGCTATTACCACGCCGACGGCATATGTCGCGATTACCGCCGGTCGTATAAGTCTCAAGCCCGCTAGTGTTGAACTGGCGGTTTTTTTATTTTTAAAGCTTTAACGGCGAGCAGGTAAAATTGTGCATCGATTTGCTAGAACAAATGTAAAGAAAATATTACCTTTCCAATAAGCTTAATTAAAGGAAAGGAAGGAATATGCAACATAAAAAGGTTGCAATAGCTTTGGTGCTGGGAGCGGCATTATGCTTGTTTCCTTTGGGTACAAATGTTTTTGCTGATTCATCAAGCAGTGCTGCCACAACCGCCGTACAAAATCAAAACATAAACATCCAGGACAATTTTTTTAGTCCAACGACGCTTTCGGTCCCGGTCGGAACCACAGTGGTCTGGACTAACAACGGAACCATGATGCACACGGTCACAGCTGACAACGGTTCCTTTGACAGCGGCGATATTATGCCCGGTGGAACTTTCAGCGAAACCTTCAATACCATCGGTACCATTGCTTATTTCTGCAGACATCACGGTGGCCCCGGCGGGGTAGGAATGTCCGGTGTGATTACGGTTACCGCCGCAACTGTAAATAACGGCAACACTCAAAGCGGTATGCCGCAAATCATGTCTTTTACAGTAAGTCCAATTACGATTAGTTCCGGCCAGAGCGCAACACTCAGCTGGAGTACGACCAATGCTAGCAGCGTCAGCATCGATAACGGTATTGGCGGTGTAGCAACCTCCGGTTCGCAGATGGTAAGTCCGACCGCAAACACTACCTACACATTAACCGCAACTAATAGCAACGGTAGTGTGACCATGCAAGCCAGCTTAACCTTAACTAATCCTGGCAATGTCACTACGCCGGTTCCAAACATTAGTCAGGGCGTTCTTGGCTGGATTGCCATCCCGAGAAATTCTAGCAGTATGAGTTCTTTCAGCAGTCCAAATTTCAATTCGTCAACAGGAACCTGGAATACCAGCGGGAATTGGCTTGATTGTAATGGCATCATTGATAATGATCCGGGTCATCATGATTTCAATATGGCTGATTTAGATCCGGCGCATCACCTTGGTATGGTCTGTAACGGCAGCCAAGAGGCTTGGAATCCAGGTGTACTTGTTCCCGGCAGTAGTCAAAGCAACAACGGTTCGTTTCCATCGTCGCAATGGATTATTGTTCAGATCACCCCAAGCAATATTTCAGCGATCAATAATGCACTGACAAGCAACGCTAACGCGAATTTGAGTGCGCTTTTTCCAGGGCAATAATTCGGGCGGTACTACAGAGATAAAAAGCCTCATATCATATGAGGCTTTTTATATTTAATAAAAATAGTTATAATTAGGGACATCTATAAAAAGGGGGAATGATGGGGTTTTCTATCGAGCAAAAGTTACTCAGTGTTTTAAGCCATACTAAGTGGAAAAGAGTTCTTGAATTGCGTGCGGAAATAGCCGAGAAATTTAAAAAAAGTCCGAAGATAGCCGCACTTACAGCGACGCTTGAACTCATGGAGCAGCAGGGCCTGGTAGAAAGTAAAGAAGGAGATGACTCAAAAATTTTGTTAAAAAGAAACGGCAAACCCTATCGACTTTATCGTTTGACCGCCGGTGGAGTGGAACATCGTCACAAAATTGAGCAATTAAAATCCGAGGGTGATTTATTCGGAAGGTTGCTGCCCGAAACGAGCTGAAATTATTTTCGGCTCTTTTTTATTTTATTTTGTTTCCGCACTTTTACAATAATAATATTTGGATTTTTATTGGCTTAAATTTCAAACTTTAGCTAAAATAAGCTTATGAATCCGGATCAAGAACATTCGCTGGTTCGACAGGAAACAGCAATGATAAAAAGCGAATCCGAAACTCCAAACAAATCTGAAACTTCACTCAGGCCGGCTTTTTCTGGAGGGGAAACCTTATTCAGTGGATCAGAGGCGTTGTTCATCAAAACGGGTGATGCAGAAGGTCAATTTGTTTTGAACCGCCCTTTGTACAATAAATTTAATGCCGATGCTAGACCTAGAGAAGCAGACTACCAGAATCAGGAAGCTCGGCCTGAAAACTCAGCCCCAATTGTTGAAATTATTCCGCCGGAAAAAACCAGAACCAATCCATTTGATAGATTTAGCGAGGCGCACGCAATACAAAATTTGCAAAAATATGAGAGCGCTTTGCAAGAATATGCCATTGTTACCCAAAATAACACCGAGTCAATCAATCAGACTTTACAGGTTTTACAAACTGTCCGTTCGGAAATAGGGATCGCACAACTTGCTGAGGTTCCTAGAAGCGTACAACTTGCTCAAGAGACTCTGCAGAAAAACGTCACAGAAAGGATCAAATTTTTAGAAAAGAATAAAGCTTCAATTATCGAGGCGCTCATGAATTTGATTCTGGCAATGAAACTGGAGCAAATATTTGACCGAATGAGAACTTTGCAGCTGCGAGAATTGCACTATGTTTTGGAAAAAGGTACTTTGTCTGAAGGACAGCTGTTGTTAGTAGACGAAGGTCAGATACTGGAGCCGGAACAAGCAAAACTTTTTGCCAAAGCTTTTGACCAGGGCATCGAGACCATGCCGCAGATACTTGAAAAACAACCTGAGCTTTTGGAAACAGCCGGGCAAAAGTTATTGAAAGAAGCCCAGTCAGAATCAGAATCTTTATTTATTAAAACCGGAGAAGGCCAGGATCAATTGATCCTGAACGGCCCTTTGTACAATAAGCTTAACGCCGCGGTGGGAGCAAAAGAAGCATCCGGGGTTCGGGAGATGCCAAGGAGCCAGGAAATAAAAGGACAGTTGGCGGCATAGTGATAAAAATTAGCCAAGTTTTTCAAGGCGTCAAGTAAATTAATGGCTTGGTGCTTTAAAGGATAAATTAAAAAACAGGACCTTTATGTGGTCCTGTTTGCTTTGATCATCAGGGTCTCAAGCGGTTTTATTGCCTTCGCGCTTGTTCAAGAGGAGGTGCGTTTTCACTCTCCCTCGGATTATAGAAATTTATGTAGCCCGGACTATCGATATGCCCGATGACATAAAGCGGGCAGATGATATTTCCAATCTGAATTTCAAGCGGCATTTTTGGCGCCCCATGGACTTGCAAAACTCAAGGAAACCCTGGAATGGTGACGCTTTGCCGAAGCGACACTTGGATGTTGGCAATCTTGTCTTTGGCGCTAAAGCTTTGCATGATTGCCCGATGCATTTGGCTTTCTCTAAAGCTTTGCATGTAACCGTAGTAGTACCAAAGCTCTTGAGGAATGCTTTGACCCCAAATCTTCTCTACCACGTTCAGTTTTCCGTCCTGCTGAGTCCAGTTTGGCACAAAATGCTTAAAGGCACTTTTAAGATCATTCTTCCAACATGTTATCCTCCGAAAAATTCCTTGCTTGCTAAATTATCATAAAACCAAGCCGGCGTCAAAGCGAAGCTACTATAGAAATTACTTATATCTGGTATAATATTTTCAAAGGGAAAGGGGGTAAGATGGAGCGACGGAAAAATGTGATTAGAGTTGTTGTCGGAAACGGTATTTTTGGAAAGGTAAAAATTGGGCCGCTTTTTCAGTACAGTGAGCTCCTTAAACAATATTTTTCAATTTCGCCAGAAATCCCGGCCAGATTGATGAAGTTGGAGATTGCCAGGGGACATCGATTTTGGCTGGTGCTGGAAGAACAGCCGCGTGAACACGATCAACGCGTCAGAATCCCGACAATTGAAGAAACTCTTTGGACCGCTGGCCTTATGGCGATGGATTTTTCTGCCATCGTTTGTGAGCGTCCGGTGCGTTTCCCGCATAAACCTTTTCGAGTGCCAGGATTTAAGCGCAGCGATCCTGAAGCCTTAAGGCATGTCATCGTTCGCCGCAGTCCGACCGGCTATTCAACTGAAACAATTGCCGCAAGCGCTGGTGTTTCAGGAGAGTTCCTGGCTTACGTCATTAACACTAGCTTTACTGGGTTGTGATGAAAGTTGTGAACGCGCCGCGCCACCATCATTATCTGTACAATAAAAACACCAATGAGTATTGGTGTTTTTTTAGAAAATTTACTTTACTGTCTAGCGATCAGTTTTTAGGCTATTTTTTTCCGGCCAAGAAATTCTTAAGTTTTTCAAGCTGCTGGCTAAAGCCTGCTTGGATGCCTTGTACTGCCATGCCAGCGGCAGGCCCTATTGTATGAACCGTAGCTTTAAGTGTTAATTTTGTTTTGCCTTGATCTTCGGTTAGCACTAACTCCGTAGTTTGATCAATTTGTGTGGCTTCGTTTTGTCCTTCTGTCCATGCCTTTGTCTTAAATGAAAGCTTTGAGTGCGGCTGAACTGTTGTCAGCTCTCCAAGCATCGGCCACCTTGTGCCTTTATACCGACCCATCGCTTCTCCCGCTTCCATGACTATGTAAATTCTTCCTCCAACCCGCAAATCAATTTCACATTCGGGAATTATTACATTATCCGGACCCCACCATTGCTTAAGCATTTCCGGATCAGTCCAGGCCTGCCAAACTAGTTCCGGGGGAGCGTCATAGCTTCTTTCAAAAAGCACTTCTTTAATCGGCTGCATATTTATCCTTTCTTTTTGGAAGTCAGACTATTTAGTCATTTAAAAAGCGCCAGAATCTATTGAATTCGCTGCGCATTTCATCGGCGGTTTGATTAGTGTAATTATCGGCCGATCTCTCATGGCAGTAAGTTATATACTGTTCCAAGGTTAGATGGTCTTGGCCATTTGATTGGGTCTTCTTCTCTTCGTATTTGGGATGCGCTGTTATTTCATTGGCCGCGTTTGCATACCATTCTTTTGGCTCGTTTCCTAATATGGCTGGCGGATAATTTTGTGTAGATTTTTCTAATTCCATATTATCAGTATAACAAAAATTATTAAATGTTCAATTCAGCCTGATATGTTAGCCACCGCCATTGATTTGTAATTATTGATTATCTGGATAAATGCTCTATTTTACGTTTAGTTGATAAAGAGTATAATTATTAGACTCAATCAATTCTTAAGCATAATTATATGTATACAATGGATGATGCAGCGGTAAATGAGCTGGCAAAGGGATTAAAAAATATTGTCAGAAACGCCAGAACGGTAATCAAAAATCCTAAAGATTCGCATCATAGGCTCGACGAGATTATAAACTTGGCCCAGAATCAGCTAAGCAATCTTAAGCAAGGAAAATATCGCACAAGCGCCACCCAAAAAATGCATAAGCCGCGCTTGGGTTAATAATTAATTTAAGCAAATTTTATGTCTGATCCAGACCAAGATTCTTCCGATCAACAACAGATTAGCCATGCTTATGGTTGGCTTTCAGAGCACGGCCAGATAAACTATGAGCAATTAAAAAAATTGGCAGAAGCGGGGACTTCTGAATCAATAGAGCGCTTACATGAATTAGCCGATGATAATAACATCAGCTATGACGAAACAACAGATCTGTTCCAGCTTGCTGAGGAAATCAGTCGGGCGATGGAGACCAACGGAAATATCGGCGTTGAGTGAAAGAAACGGATGATCATTTGTTTCGTGAAGGCTTTGAGAAAGTAATATTTCCAGATATTGGATTTTAAATTTGTTTCTATTCCTTCCATTCAATCTTGATTCCTAACAGCCAGGCCAGATCGTTGATCTGAGTCGGGTCAATGATGCCGCCTTTTAAACTCTCGACGTTGATGCTTAGTCCAGCAATTTTGCTAGTTCTAAAATCAACTTCTGATAGTTTGGTTGCTGACATTTCTGCTTTTGTTAAGTCACTCTCGATAAAATTAACATTTGCAAGGTCGGCATTGTAAAAATCGGCTTCTTCCAAAATACAATGATCAAAAGTTATGTTTTTAAATTTGGCAAACCTGAATAAGGTTAATTTTAACTGGCAATTTTTAAAAAGAACGTCTCTAAAATTATCTTCTGTGGCAGTAAAACCGGTCATTCTGCATTTAACAAATTCAGCCTTTTCTATCAGAGCTTTCGCTAATTTTAAATTTGATAGGTCGCAATCTTCAAAAATGACATTATGGAATTTTATCTCAGTTATTTTTGATTGGGAAAAATTTACATTTTTGAAATGGCAGTTATAAAATTTCAGATCTGACAGGTTTTTACCGCCAAAGTTAAAATCCGCAATTTTTAGGTCCTCGTATTCGCTGCCGTTTTTTAGTTTTAGCTCAGCAATAGCCGCCAAATTTTTGGGCAGATTTGGGTATTCAATTTTTTTAATGGATTTCATGGTTGTGTTGCGAGTGCTAGACGCATCTAAGAAATTATCATTTCATAATCTTCTTTGAACATATATTCGGACAGTTTAAATATACTGTAGGTCATAAAAGGTGCAGCAAGCACGTCAATCGAGTAATGAACATGAGCTAAGAGCACGGAAATTCCGAAGACTGCTGATGCAGCAAGAAAAATAAAGCGCCATAATTTTTCTTTCCAAAAGATCAGAGATATTAATAGCGGCAATCCGGTATGGGCCGAAAAGAAATAACCGGTTTGTAGGCCTAAGGTCACATAAAGCTGGTCAAAAGATCCGGGGCCTGGTACTATTTGACCCGGATAAATTCCTAAATGAGTGACCGCGACGAATACGGCTCGCAAGGTCAAAAATACGGATACGGTTTTTAAAGTGAAAATTATATAATTTGGCTTGGCCAATACCAAAATGGCGCTCAGCAAAACCGCCCAAAGAGCACCTTCCACAATAATAAAATTCAGATTAACCACGGGCAGATGATCAAGTAGCAGGTCGCCGACGTATTGGGTTGCAACGTGGGCGGAATAAATGCCGGCATAATATTGGAATATTAAACTCAGCCCCAGTATAAAAAAAGCGACATATAGCGAGTGGCGACGGGGTTTGGTGAAAAAATTTCTGTAAATTGAAATTATATTCGACATAAACTTATCTTACTAAAAGCTGATTATCGTAATTATAACAAAAAACATCAGGAATACAGATTTTTTTGTTGGGTCGATCCGCCCAGGGAATTTCAAAATTGTTTGACTTTTTGAACCAAAAAATTGTATTCTTAAAACCAGAATGTTAATTACTAGAAAACAATTTTGATTAAATATGAAAAAAAGTTCTCTGTTTAAAATTTTAGTAAAAATTATTGCCGTTATTTTATTTGTTTTGGGAATTTATTTAATTTTTGCATCTCATATTTTGTTTTGGGGGATTATCACTCTTGTCGTCGGAGTGAGTATTTTATTTTTTGGACTTATTCAAGTTCCCGGAGCAGAATTAGTAAAGACTGGACGCAAAGTCATGGCCGAGATTCAATCTCTTGAGAGAGGCACTGCCGGTAATCCGGCTAATGCAGATACAATAATAATTCACGCACTCGGAGCTAACGGCAAGTTTTATCAGAGCCGTTCGATCTGGTATCCATCTTGGGACAATAAGTTGTACAGTGACCCTAATTTTAAGGTTTGGCAACAGTTGCAAAGCTTGGATATTATCAAAACAAAATATAGCGTTCCTGTTTATATCGATCAAAAATATCCAACCATTTACTATATGGATTGGGCAAATTTGCAACCAAAATCCTAATTACTTTTGGTATTTTTTATTTTTTTCCTAAACTAAACCAGGTCCTGACTACTTCTTGAGCAGGTTTATTTTGTACGGTGTAGTTAGCATCGCTTAAGCCGCCGGCGTTGGGATCAGTCTCCCAATTCCACAGATTAATGCCTTGCAGATAATCAAAATTATTCCAGTAGCTGAAAAAAACGGCATAATCCTGGGCCTGCTCCTGAAGATTAACTTTGCCTGGAAGAGAAAAATTCCAAGGCTGAGCCGCAGCGCCGTCAACGCTGCGATACCCGATCTCAGTAAATAAAATTGGTTTTGAAAAGCGTTGCACCAAAGGGTAAATATCGTTTCGGTTCCATTCCGCCCAAGAATTATTTTTATCGGCGCTAAGATTGAAGTAGGCGGAAATGCCAATGGCGTCCAGGTCATTCCAAAAAGCGATCTGATCCGTTTCGTTGCCCCAGTTGGCGTTGTATGCAACCTTGCCTTGATAGAACGATCGCACTAGTTTTATCAAGTTTTGCCATTGGCCAGTGTTATCAGGGTGAACTGTCTCTGAACTCAGGCTGGTTAATTCGTTGCCGATCACAAATTGTTGAACTTTTTGGGATTCGGACAGCTCCGCATAATGTTTCAACAAAACTCCATAATGTTCAAACCACTGCGGTCGATTTGTAGGATCGATATACGCAGCCCAGCTATCTCCATAGTAAGGGCTGAGATGAATTTTTATAGTGGCCGCCATGCCGAGTGAGTGGGCGTAGTTAATACCGTCAATTAAAGAGGAGTCAGTAGGCGTATTCCATCCTGGCTGAATGTCAGTGCTAAAGTCTGAACTCTGGTAGTAGGGCACAATAAAAGTTGCCATGTTTGCGCCGATAGCAGCGGCATTCTTTAAAGAGCTTTGAAAGCTTGTTTTAGAGAAATCATTGTTAGCCTGTGGATACAAACTGACACCCTTTTGCCAATCGGCTACGGCGGCCCTTGCTGGCCGCATAGCAGGCATGGATATTGCACTTAATATCAAAATTCCGATCAGGATCGCATTGCCAATCCTGTAGGCCTGTCTTAATAATGCAGATTTTTGTATTGTTTTTACCAAGCAATTCATGGAATTGAGCCAACTATAGTGTCAATTTATATATTTGAGAATTGTTAGTTCTTACAATAAGCTATCAATGCGGTGACTATTGCTGCTTAATTGTATGTCTAAAAGACCATTTAATTCCATATTTGTTGGTGTGTTTTTACTCTCTGCTTGTTTTTTTATTGGCCAGGCTGATCCGGTTTTTGGCATCGGTGTCAGCAACAATGGATTTAGTATTAGTGGGCAAGTCTTTGAAGATGTTCCTGGAAATGGCCAATTCATTGCAGGAAGCAACGGTCTCTCAGGGTGGCAAATTTATTTGGACCTAAATCATAACGGATCTTTGGAGCCCGGTGAGCCGGTGATTGTTACGGATGCTTTCGGCAATTTTAGTTTTACGGGTTTAGCCGCTGGTAACTATGACTTGCGCGAAGTGCAGCAACCGGGATTTATTGAAACTCTGCCCGATTTTACCCAGAATTTTGTTTATTCAATTACTCTAAATACCACTAATGCCGTGGCTTTTTTTGGAAACCATCAGATTAGTCAAAACGGCACGGGCAGTGGTTCAGGATCTGGTTCCGGTAGCGGTTCTGGTACTGGTTCAAGCGGTGGCACAACAATTGGCGGCAGTACTGGCAGCGGGGGAGGCTCTGCAAGTGGTAATAATGTTTCGGGAGGATCAAACGGATCAAATGCAAATGGATCTGCGGTTTCGCCCTTGAGTGGCGGGGTCCCAGGCGGTGTTGGGGGCGCTAATGAGCTTCCTGTCTCTGTGGCAACGCCGAAAATATTGGGCGCAGAAACAACCTCCTTGCCTAGTACCGGTTTGCCAGTTATCTCAGTAATTATACTGATCTGCGCAAGCTTGTTCGTTGGTGCTGTTTTAATCTTTTGGCATTCTCGAACCAAAAAAAATTGGCGAGCATTGCGGATGACCTCATATTTAATGTTAAGCCTCGCCGCGCTTTTTGTTTTATTGGATTGGATTTTTTTTGCTGCTTATCTGCCTGTAAACCAAAAAACATTATCGGATCAGGCAGCTGTCGAAATTTCTGGGGCGGCGCAGTTAAGTAAAAAAACTCAGTTAAGTCCAAACACAATTTTTATTCCAGATCTGAATTTGAGAGCGCCGATAAATTATGCTCAGCAAATTTCTAACAATGGATTTGAAACTGATTTACAGACAGGCGTTGTGCATTTTCCAAATACGGCTTTGCCAGGACAGCCCGGGAATGTCTATATTTTTGGGCATTCTTCAGATTTTGTTTGGGCAGCGGGTAATTATAAAAATATTTTTGCGCGCTTGCCGCAATTGAAAATCGGCGCAGTTATTATCCTTACTGATGCCCAAGGTATCGGGCATTCTTATCTGGTTGCAAAAAAAGAGCTAGTAAGTCCAAATGACAGCGCAGTGCTTAGCCAAGCAAGCAGCGGCAATAGTATTTTGACTTTACAAACCTGTTATCCGTTAGGCACCGCGCTTAAAAGATATATAGTGGTTGCGAAATTAAATTAGCAGCTGCTAAAGTATAATCGCCTCAGTTTATTTGAATTTTTAAAGCTTTTGTATCAATCGCAATCCGGGAAGTGTCTTTTGGATCTATCCTGACCGGAAGCTCTGCTCCAATTATTGCGATTCGGGCTTTGCGTTCAGGATTGGAAAAACCAATCCGAGAGCTTGTTTTATAAAAACTGCCATCTTTTCTTTGTACTTCAAAAGTAATATCTGCAAAGCTTGTTCCTGAAGCTGATTGTGATGTGCCAGAAATATCGACATCTTGCACTGCAACGACGCGAGCGGTTGCTTGTTCTCCGGAATCAAGTAGTGCCGCCGCCTGTTCTGGAGTTGTCCCGCCGTTAGCTGCTCCTGGCAATGGTCGTCCCGGGGCACCGACTACTTCTTCAGTTTGTCCGGTTGACTGCTCGAATTTTTTTACAGCTTCGTCAGACATTTTTTTAATTGTAGCGGCTACTGCTTCTTTTGATGTTTCGTTTATGACCGTGCCGTCGATAGCATTAGCGATTTCTTGGACGGCAACTCGGGCTTTTTCTGCCACCTCTTTTGTACCGATCTGATCAATGCTGCGGGCACCGGTCTTTGCCATTTCATCGGCAAGTTCTTTGGTTTCTTCAATTGCTTTTTGTTTTCCGGTCAGTACCTCTTTCCACAAGATTTTTATCCAGGTTGGATGTTGACGGTCAACAATAACGGGCAATACCGAACCGGCAGCAGGCCATTTTGATACCCGGGCAATTACCCGGCCTTGAAACGGCGTAGGTTTTAGACCCTCAGCAATAATTATTCCGCTAAGTTTGCAATCAGAGTATGCCACAGCACCAGTTGTTGGCGGATAATTAGTTGCGGTGACCTGTAGAGTCCCACGAACCGGATCTTTCATCAATAAATTCCGGACACGGCGATAGATGGCCTGCACAATGCCCATGGCAAAGCAAATAACCAACACAAAAATTATGATAATAAGCCAGATAAACATGGTGATTATTTGATAATTTTATTATTTGTTTTAATAATACACTTTTTATTTTTTATTTGAAATGCTTCGGCCGTAGCCATTTCTTTGCAATCGTTGTCTGTGTAGGATTTTTGTTATTGACCCGGTCTTAATTTTCGGCTAGAATCACTTGCCGGCAGGACAAACGTTGCACAGAGCCGGATATATATGAGGAGGGACTTCATGCAATTCGTCAATTATTTTCGCGGTTCAGCTTCACTGATTTCGCGGCTGATGCGAGCTTTTGAAGAGCTCGGGCTAAGCCAGACTGAAATCGAAGGACTGGTCGGGACCCTGGAACCCCTCCGCGTTAAGGGAGAGCCATATCTTCTGACCTGGGAGCATTCAATAAGAGTCGGGCTGCTCAGCAAAGATGTTGCCTGGTTCATGCGGCAAAATCCCAAGGATGGTTTGTATCCCGGATTGCTTCATGATGTTGGCAAAATCCAGGTGCCGAAAAACCTTCTTTCGAAAACTGATCCCTGGACGCCGCTCGACTATAGAATAATGAGCCGACACGTCCTCGATGGCTTCAGAATTCTACGAGATCGTTTCGCTTTCAGCGCTGAGGCAATGCTGCTACATCACACTTTCCAGCCAAATCCTTATCCGAATAAGCTGCCGAGTACCGGCATCAGGTTTGGCCCGGCGACAAGAACCAAGATAAAGTTGATCGGCCGGATTGTTTCAATTTGCGACAGCTTTGATTCAGCCCACCGTGTTAACTCATTTTCCGGAGAGCTTCGGGCTTTGACCGGAGATGAAATAAAAGAACTGATGCTTGGTTGGCATCCCGACCAAAGAGAATTGATTAGCGCACTTTACGAGGCAGAGATTTTCACGACCTACACCGAAAAACCTGAGTTACTCGCAGTATAGATTCGTATAAATTGGCGGACAAGTTTAAGATCACTTTAGCGATGAGGTGATCTTTTTTTAAATCGCCGTAGTAGAAAATGTTCGGCAGTTTTGAAACAAAAAACCCCAGGTTATTCATCGGTTAGGATTTTCACCCGGGGTAGGTTTATGGGCACCAGTGCATGCTACATTCTCTGTAGGACATTCCAGAATGAAGACGGAGGATTGTAGCCAGGAAGTCTTCGATGGTTTCTGGTAACTGTAAAACCCTGTGACCTTCCTCTGAATCTCTGATTTGCTCTGACCCACTTGAGCCATCAGGAATCCAGAATTTATCGCGCAGACGACGCAAAGCCTTGGTGCTCAAGGGTAGCTCTTGGAGTTTCGACCTGCCGTGGATTTTTTTTGCTTTGTCTTCCGGCATTTCCATAACTTCTGCAAGTGCTTTGTAAAATTCGGTGCGCGCTTGTTCCCGAGTCCATGCAACTTCTATGACCTCACAGCCACATGGCAGGCATTGACCGGGACTAAGTTTTTGGAGCTGGGCATAGTAATTTGACTGCCAATCATCTGGGACCTCAACGGTCATTCGTGCCCGAAGTTTCGGCAGGTGTTCGGTCCAGCCAATCATTCTTCGGTGGCACTGTTCACATATCTCAACATGATTGTCTATTTGCTCCCCGTATTCTTTTATAAAACCATAAAAATCAAATTGCCGCTGTTGTATGAGACTGTGAATATCCGGGATTTTAGGTGTACTGGTTGCTGCCATAACTCCTCCTGAAAGATTATTTAGTATAGCAAACTTATTTTTTTAGTATCAGGGCAAAAAATAAAAAACATCGGGTTTTACTAATGCCCCAACGTGACTTGCAATTATTGCTTATTTATGGTATTATCATTGATCTCCTTTTAAAGGAGAAATTACACGGCCGGCCTGGAAAAGGTGGGCAACATACGGAGGATGGTAACATGCAAATGTTAGTTGCGAGAGATAAACAGCAGTTTGAGAAACTTTGGCAAGAAGCGTCGGATCCGGTTAGTGGCAGCGTTCATTTTCAAAATGGGCTAGTTCACTTTCTAGTTGCCAATAGTTCTTTCTCAACAATTTCTGGAGTTGGTTTGACCTATGTGGTCAGGTTCGCTTTCAGGGCTTTTTGCGAACTGTTCGAAGCGGCAATTCAAACGCATGCCGATCGTACCCGGGGCGTTGTAAGTCGTGTTGACGAGAGATATTACGAAGATGACCTGGGTTCTCAATTGGCGCTGGCACTTCAAACCAAGCTTGCGAAACAATGTTTGGCCTTCGTTTTAAAGGAGGCCCACAATGCTTTTCAAAATGATGAATTCGCGGAGTTTGTTGAAGATTTTTTGGAGTACCTTGCCAGGAATTTCAGCGCTTTGGAATCGCTAAAGATCAACCTGCTGCTCAATCCAGAAAAGGAACTGATTGGAAAGCTGCTCTATGGCTATAAAATGTCAGTCCGAAATCGGAATATCAGACTTCGGCGGCCGGGTGCACAGTTCAGTGATCTTTATCCGAAGAACTGGTACATCGTGGTAATTCATATCGGTTGTCTCAATTTGCTGGCATGGGACGATCCAAGATATGAAAGTATCGTACTTGGGTACATTAAGGAGCAGTGCCCGGGTGCTCGAAAGATTTCGCAGTTCCGCAAAGAAACCAGGGTACAGAAACTGGTGGATGAATTGGTGATCTTCTGGGCACAAAACGGCAAGCTGGACAGCATTTCCACCGCAACTTAACTTACAGTTTTTAAGGGTCTGCTGCAAAATCGCAGACCCATCGTTCTAAGTTCATCAAAGTTTGGTGAGTTTGGAAGGGAAAATCCAAAATTTCCAGCAGATATTCCAAAGGAGGCGGTTGATGTTTTGGAAATCAATTACGCCAGAAGCGCAGACAGATATGGTGGTTACTTTATTTACCATTCTCGGGGTCTGTTTTGGATCCTATTTCGTTACAATGAGTTTTTTCACTGCATTCGGCGTCTATTTCGGACTTATTCCGGTAATGGTCGCTGGCATGATGGTTGCCAGAATTTGTTTTGCAAGGAGAGTTCCTGCGTTTACAACCGTGACAGCTTTTGTGATCGGCGTACTTGCCGCAAAGATTGTTAGAACTTATCAAAAGAGATATGGAGTAAAACTTGTTTAGCGAAGTTTGCCCTTTGGTTTTTTTCCTGGTATGTAGGTGAATTTTGGAATTTGTTCAGGGCTAATTTCTTGTCGCTCTGAAAATTTAATATCTTTTACTGGGATTTGAAATTCTACGAAAGATTCTATACCTGGATCTTGATAAGCAATATTTTTCTGCGGACTGGACCAGGTTCCCTTGGCATCTGCGGCAATTTTTTTGGTCAGATATTTACCATAACGTATCAGATAAAATTCATTAATTTCTATCGGAATCGTTATCAGTTTATATCCAGCCTTTTTCATTTTTGGCCATTTTTTCAGTAATTTGGCTGACGCTGCATATTGACTCATCTCAGGGTAGTCGCTGACGCTTATTAAAGTTGAATTTTGGGGATTGGCGTAACCAGCATGAATATTGACTCTACTGCTTAAATGCATGATTCTGTGTGCCATGCTCTCATCAGGATTTTTATTGCTTAAAATTTTATTTTTATCCCACTTTCTATAATAATCAGCAATAAAACCCTTGCTTTTTAGATTTACCAAGGTAGCTTCAGTTATGGCAACGGTTCGATAAACCATTTTTTGACTGAACGATTTTTTAAACAGCTCTCTCAATTCTGCTGGTCTAGGTTTGGGATTATTAGTTGATAGTAGCTCTTTCGAGAAAGCTAAAAATTCGTCTAGTCTGCTGCTTATAGACGGTTCTATTAAAAGTCTTGAGTATTCTTTTCCTAAAGTCTCTGTTACTTTTTTAAACATTTCAGTACCGGTTTCAAAATCATAGTCAACCCATACTTTGTTGAAAATAAAACGTTCCGGCAGTTCATTGGCCAATATTTCATATACAGCGTCTTGATTTAAATATCGATCATTCGGCAGTAGTCTGCGCATTAATTTTTCGGTCTGTAAAAGAAGTTTGCTGGCATGTTCCAATTCAACCTTTGAATCTGGCCGGCGTTCAATTGACTTTGCTTGGTGTTCAATTGATCCTTCTGTTTCAGGGAAGCCTGATTTTTCCATTTCTCTTCTCATGGTTTTATTATACTAAACCAGAAGGGGTTTGAAAAAAGATATCTGCCAGTTTTTTGGTTTGGGTAGTTTTTGTTGGAATCTGTAAACTTGAGTTTTAGATCATACAGAATCTGGAATCTATCTATTCTTGCTAAGGTTTACAGGCAATGCTATATTTTTGGGCTAGTCAAAAATTGCAGAAAGGAGGCGCCAATGGAAAAAAGATACGTGTTTCAGATTTACAGCAGAGACGTTGATCGTATTGTGGCTGGATTTGCATCAGTGAATAAGACCGTCCGAGAGGTTATCCAAGAGCGCGATAGTATGAGCGCCCAAGAATATAGAGACCAGCTGGTTCTGGTATCACTTCGGGCAGCGGTTAAGGAGGCTTACCGATACGCTCAGCGTTACTATCTTTGGGGGTTCTTGCATGATTTTATTCAAGAAGCCAACTTGGGATTGATCGAGGCAGCTAAAAGATTTAACCCCGAAAGAGCTTTTCTTCCGTATGCCAAGACATGGATGAAAAAACAGATTCTTGAGTTTATCGTTGCAAATGAAGGCATCGTCAGAGTGCCCGCAAATAAGATAGAAAGATTTGACCATCTAAGAGTAATTCTCGAGCGTCTGACCAATCATCTTGGAGAAAAACCAAGCGAAACACAAATGTTGACCGCCGGCGTAAATTTTGAGGAATTAAAGTTCTTGGAGTTTGATCCGCGTAATAAAGTTTCTTTGCCCAGAGTAGAGATGGCTACGCCCTTGTTCAGCTTCTTGAATGTTGAAAGCATGCTTGCCACTGTAATTTCACTGCACACCCAGCAAATAATTACCAAGCATTTGTCTGGAAAAACGAAGCCGGTAGAGTTGGAATGCTTCAAGATGCGTTTTGGCTTTTCTCCATATAACGAATCTTCAACTTTTGCCGAGATTGCGCAGCAGTTTAATCTTAAACGCGACATCCCTCGTTTTTTTGTTGATAGAATTATTAAAGACCAAGGGTTTGCCGACTTTATTTTTAAATTGCTAAAGTCAAAAGGCAAAATGGCAAAATCGCAAGGTGCTTAAATGCTTAAAATGGATAGATATCCTGCAAACTAAAGAGTCCACAGCTTGTTCTTTGAGGGTTGTGGCTTTTTTATTTTTTATGGTAGAATCATCGGCTAAAGACTTTCTTGTGGGTTGGCGCAAAGGCGAACCCATAAGGAGGGGAATCGAATGAGTAAACACCTTAGTTTTAACCCAAACAACCCGTCTCCTTTGGTGCAGCCGTTTTTGGTACTGCACTTTAGAGGAGACCGCTGTTCACATGAATGGTTCATTGATGTCGACGGCAAGATTGATCTCTATCTCAAGAACTATACAGCGGTGCGCGATGCACTTCGCAAAAATAGATTGTATGGACCGGTTAACTGGATGAGCCAGGCAACCGATCTTTTACAAGCAATGATGCAAGAGCTGGCTGCAAAAAATCGCATCGTCAACCGGGTCAGCGCCTATGAGGGATTGGCAGGTGCAAACTATATTCTCCGGAATGGCCAATTCTTTAAGTGGATAGATGTTGGCCTGGAGCATCTTCCAAAGGATGCTCCCATGACCCAATGGCCGGATATTGCCGACTATTTGCCTCAGATCCTGGCTGTCAAAGAGGATGTATCGTCCTGAGTCTGAGTATCATCAGCAAACTAAAAACACCCGACTGGATTTTTCTATCCGGTCGGGTGTTGTCTTTAAGCGGCGGGCTAAACAATTTTGCAGCGTTAAATTGAAGGCTGAGGTCTAGGTCCAGGTCCAGGTTTGACGTATACGACAAAAGCTTCAAGATTATTGCTTTTCTCAATTCGGTTGTTGTCGAAATCTTTCCAATCTGTGTGGCAGGGCGGATCGAGTTGCTTGAGGATCAGTTTAACCGTTTCTTGTGGCCATGCCGGATTTGTGTCAGTCCAGACACCTTCCAGTTCAGGCGCAAGCGCATTGGGAAAATTGGGATGAGATCGCAGTACCACCAGCGGACAATCGGTCCGCCCGATCGTAATGGGTTGTGGGCTTGTTGCTGGGGTATATCCGCGCAGCAGTCTTGTGAACTCGGCGTTTGCCAACTGAAGGGCCATTCCTAGTTGAGACGCGGTCAGACCAGACTTTACCGCCAGAGCGTTCTGAAAAACTCGTAGTTCTGCTGCTGCTTGCGGCCACATTGAGAGAATTTCTTCTTTGTTTGAGATTTTTTGATCTCTTTGTTTTTCTTCGGCTGCCATAGTCCTCCTTAGCACTCTCATTTGAGAGATTTTGTAGCATACCAAAAAAAGTTTTTAGAGTCTAGCCAATGGACAACCCGCGGAAAATTTAGTATATTACTTAGTCTGACAAGGAGGAGTACCCAGTGCTCAAAGGACTGAACTTAGCTGCTTTACAGGAAGTAACAACCTTAGAGTTCAGTCGTGCAGATCGCACGCTGAAGCTTGTAAACAAAGATCGTGTATTTATCGCTGTAACTCAGGATGATGACAAATCAACATTCAGCGAAGACTGGCTTCAAACTCTGGCCAAGATTATGTCCGCAGTCACCGGGTATCAATTCCGAGCTCAGCCTGACAAGAGTGGAGATTACGTGCGTTATGTCCGCACTGAAATTCCGTTTGTTGCTCAACAGGATCAAAATTAGACTTTGGAGGAAGCATGCCCAAAATCCCCGCGTTAGTTCCAAAACTTCAAAGGCTGCAGAACAAATGGAGTGACTCGAAAGGTGACAACGACTCGCCAATAAGTGGTCGTTTTTTTATTTTGATTATCGTTCAGCGTAAAAGTGCCCAGGCACAAATTTAAATATTGAACGAAATTAGTTTTATTTGCCCGGCGACAGGGGTAGACAAAAATCAATTTTTATAGCATAATGGACAGGGATTTTATTGCAGTTTTACAAAATAGCATCGTAAGGAGGAACCATGCCGAAGACTTCACAACAGATAACAATTCAAACGGCGCCGCAGGGAATGACAGATGTTAGCGGGGCAGCCGTCACGAAACCTGCTCAGCCGCTGCACTATAACGGCAATTCCAGACAGCTTGAAAAGGAGTTGAGAGGGTCAATAAGTCCGGCCTTGCACAAGAAATATATGCAGGCGAGCAGACCAGATCAGCTGCGAATGCAGGCAGAACTGACCACTTCGGAAAAAATCCGAAGCTATCTGCTGGATCAGGCCGAAAAGGAGGAGCTGGCTGAAGCAGAGCGACAGCGGGAGCTTTCCAGACTTCAGGCTGAAGACGAACAATCAGAATCCAACATTCACTTGCACGCCGTGCTGATTGAATCGGCGTTCAGGAAAGGCCCAACCTTTATTTCCCAGATTGAACACGGTATCTCTCAGGTCAGACAGGCCTGTGCTGTCGGAACAAATAAGCTGCGTTCGGTCTGGAACAAGTACGTCTGGCCGGCGCTAAACATTGTGATGAACGAACACGCCGCTTTGACGCTGCTGGTGTTAACACTTGTTTGCCTGTATTTCGGATTGAACCATTTTACCAAATATGGTCTTGGTCTGAACGGATTTCTGTTCGTCGTGCCGGCGGCGGGTTTGTGCACTATCTGTTTGATGAAACGTTACGATCCTGATCGGGATACCACAATGCAGGCTGATGATTTGGACTTGATAAAAGCAGAAGCCAACGCAGTTGCAAGGTTTGTAATACTTTTGACTTTGGGATTTACCTTGTTGTTCACCCGTGGAGTAAACATTACTCCAAGGGTCAGCGACGGCAAACTGGGCGTGGAATTTAATTCGCAGACCCACAAAATCGTCAAAAGATACCGTTAAATTTTTAGCGCTTTTCGGCAAAATCTCGCTCTAAAAAAATCCTGTCACCAAAACCACACTCAAAAAGTATTGTAAAAGCTTACTAATATGTACCGATGTAAAACACATC